>Ga0302320_10008682_pt1 | contig 22014 bp, 24 predicted proteins | sample Bog_T0_3_FD_202130 | JGI IMG/M metagenome (GOLD analysis project Ga0302320, IMG submission 202130) | Peat permafrost microbial communities from Stordalen Mire near Abisko, Sweden - Bog_T0_3 | ecosystem: Environmental > Terrestrial > Soil > Wetlands > Peat | place: Sweden: Abisko, Stordalen Mire...
GTGATCATCGGCGTAAGCTCCGCGGCATCGATGTCCACGGAACGGTCGAACACTGCATCGGCATCGCTCGCGAGCGCGCGCCAGCGCGCCACCGCCGCGTCCCACGCCGCGCGCTGCGGCGCGCGCGGCCGGCCCTTCAGGTACGCGAAGGTCGTCTCGTCGGGCTCGATCATGCCGGCGCGCGCGCCGGCCTCGATCGACATGTTGCAGACCGTCATGCGCTCATCCATCGACAGCGCGCGAATGGCCTCGCCACGGTATTCCAGCACGTAGCCGGTACCGCCGCCGACACCGATGCGGCCGATGATCGCGAGGATCAGGTCCTTGGCAGTGACGCCGGGCTGGAGCCGGCCCCTGACATTGACGGCGAAGGTCTTCGGCTTGCGCTGCAGGAGGCACTGCGTCGCGAAAACATGACCCACTTCGGTGGTGCCGATGCCGAAGGCGAGGGCGCCGAACGCCCCGTGGGTGCTGGTATGGCTGTCGCCGCAGACGATGGTCATGCCCGGCTGCGTGGCGCCGAGTTCCGGACTGATCACGTGGACGATGCCGCGGCGCGCATCGCGCAGGCCGAGCAGCTCCACGCCGAAGTCCTGCGTGTTGCGCTCGAGCTGCTGGACCTGCCTCGACGCCGCATCGACCTTGACCGGCACGTCGAGGAAGAACTCCTCGCTGCGGGTCGGCGTCGAGTGGTCCATCGTCGCGAGCGTCCGGTCCGGTCGCCGCACCGGCAGGCCCGCCTTCTTCAGGACGGCAAAGGCCTGCGGCGAGGTCACCTCGTGGATCAGGTGCAGGTCGATATACAGGACTGCCGGTGTATCGGCAGTCTCCGCAACCACCTCATGCGCCGCCCAGACCTTGTCGAACATCGTCCGGCCGGTCATCTGCGCCCCTAGTGCTTGTCAGCTTCAAGCCACGGCATGCGTGCCCGCAGCTGCGCGCCGACCTTCTCGATCGGGTGCTTCAGGTCCGCCTTCATCAACCGGTTGTACTTTTTGCGGCCGCCCTTGTTCTCGGCGATCCACTGCCGGGCGAACTTGCCCTGCTGGATTTCGGTGAGGATCTTCTTCATTTCCTTTTTGGTGGCCTTGTTCACGACCCTGGGGCCGCGCGTCAGGTCGCCGTACTTGGCCGTCTCGCTGATGAAGCGGTGCATCTTGGTGATCCCGCCCTCGTGCAGCAGGTCGACGATCAGCTTCAGTTCGTGGAGGCACTCGTAATAGGCGACGGCCGGCTGGTAGCCCGCCTCGACCAGGGTCTCATACCCCTTCAGCACGAGCTCGGTCGCGCCGCCGCACAGCACGGCCTGTTCGCCGAACAGGTCGGTCTCGGTTTCCTCGGCGAAGGTCGTCACCAGCACGCCGCCGCGGGTGCCGCCGATGCCGTGCGCATACGCGAGCGCCTTGGCCTTGGCATGGCGCGATGCGTCCTGGGAAACCGCCAGGAGGGCGGGAACTCCCCGACCCTGTTGGTACTGGCGGCGCACGAGGTCGCCCGGGCCCTTCGGCGCGATCAGCACGACGTCCAGGTCCTTGCGCGGCTTGATCTGCTTGAAATGGATGTTGAAGCCGTGCGCGAACAGCAGCGTCGCGCCCTTCTCCAGATGCGTCTTGATTTCGTTGTACAGGGGTTTCTGCGTCAGGTCCGGCACCAGCATCGCGACCAGGTTCGCGCCCTTGACGGCTTCGACCGGATCCACGACCTTCAGGCCGTCCTTCTTCGCCTTGTCCCAGCTGGCGCCGCGCCGCACGCCGACGATGACGTCGAAGCCGCTGTCCTTCAGGTTCAGCGCATGGGCGCGACCCTGGCTGCCGTAACCCAGCACCGCGATGCGCGCACCGCGCAGGACCTTGGCATCAACATCTTTCTGTGAATACAAACGCATGGTCGAAATCTCCTTTAAACAGCCGCAAATAGCACCACAGAATCTCTTATGATGCAAGTGGGCCAAGGGGAGTCCCGATGCAGGTACACCGACGATGAACGATGCGCTACCACTGTGGCTGGTCGACGAGGAAGAGGCCGCGGCGTGGGTCGCAGCGCAGCCGCAGGCTTCACGCCAGTGGCTCGAGGTGCAGGAGTTCCGCGGCGAGCGCCACCGCGTCGTGCCGCTGGCCGCAGCGGACGGCTCGCTGTGCGCTGCGGTGGGTGGGCTCGGCCGGCGCCAGGAAAACCTGTCCCTGTGGCAGGCCGCAGGCATCGCGGAGCGACTGCCGCCGCGGCACTATGCGTTGCAACAGCCATTCTCCGCGGCCGATGCGACGCAGCTGTCCCTGGGGTTTGCCTATGCGGCCTACCGCTATCAGCGTTACCGGCGTGCCCCCGGCGGTCGCTGCGCGACGCTCGAGCCGCCGGCAGCGGCCGACAGCGGCTACGTGACGCTGGCCGCCGAGGCGCTCGGCCTGGCGCGCGACTGGATCAATACCCCGGCCGCCGACTTCGGTCCGGCGGAGCTGGCCGCGGCGGCCGAAGGCATTGCCGCGCGCCACGGCGCTGCGTATCGCGTGTGGGTCGGAGACGAGCTGCTGCGCGACAACTTTCCGGCCATTCACGCGGTCGGCAGGGCGAGCGCCACGGCCCCGCGACTGTGCGAGCTCCGCTGGTCGGCCCAGCCCGGGGCTGCGCTGCCGCAGCTGGTGCTGGTCGGCAAGGGCGTGTGCTTCGATACCGGGGGCCTCGACCTGAAGACCGGCGCCGGGATGCTGCTGATGAAGAAGGACATGGGCGGCGCGGCGGTGGCGCTCGCGCTGGCCCATATGCTGATGAGTGCGCGCGTCAATGTCGACCTGCGGCTCCTCCTGCCGGCCGTGGAGAATTCCATCGGCGGCAATGCCTACCGGCCGGGCGATGTGCTCGCGACCCGCAAGGGGCTCACCGTCGAGGTGGGCAACACCGATGCGGAAGGACGCCTGGTGCTGTGCGACGCGCTGAGCTTCGCCGACTCAGGTGAAGTCGACCTGATCGTCGATCTTGCGACGCTGACGGGGGCCGCGCGCGTCGCGCTGGGGCCGGAGCTGCCGGCGCTGTTCGGCGATGATGCCGCCCTGGTCGCAACGCTCGCGCGCATCGCGCAGGCCGAGTCCGATCCGCTGTGGCCGATGCCGCTGTGGACGCCATACGAGGATGAACTCAGCAGCAGGATTGCAGATCTCAACAACGTCGCGGGCTCGTCATTTGCCGGCGCGATTTTCGGTGCGCTGTTCCTGCGTCGCTTCGTCACCGCCGCGCCGCGCTGGCTGCACATCGACCTGTATGCCTGGAACCCGACGGCGCGCCCGGGGCGCGGCGTCGGAGCCGAACCGCAGGCGGTGCGCGCACTGTATCGCTGCCTGCGCGAGCGCTATGGCGTTGCCAATACGGCGCCGCAGGCTTAACGTTCCCCCCGCTCATCTTTTCGAAAGGTCCGTCACTGACATGAAAAAAAATCCGCCGCCCTCCCGCAAGCGCGCCCCGATTGACACGCGACCGTACTCGAGGCTCGTCGTCGACGGCGTCAAGCAGACGCCGAGCCGCGCCATGCTGCGCGCGGTCGGCTTTGATGACGGCGATTTCCAGAAGCCGCAGGTGGGCATCGCCTCGACCTGGAGCAACCTGACGCCCTGCAACATGCACATCAACGGACTGGCGGAGGCGGCGGCGGACGGCGTCGCAGGCGCAGGCGGCAAACCGGTGACCTTCAACACCATCACGGTGTCGGACGGCATCTCGATGGGTACGCCCGGCATGCGCTATTCGCTGGTGTCGCGCGAGGTCATCGCCGACTCCATCGAGACGGTGGTCGGTGCCCAGGGCTTCGACGGCGTTGTGGCGATCGGCGGCTGCGACAAGAACATGCCGGGCTGCCTGATCGCGCTCGCCCGGCTCGACCGCCCGGCGGTGTTCGTCTACGGCGGCACGATCCTGCCAGGCCCGAACCGCAGCGACGTCGTCACGGTCTTCGAGGCCGTCGGCGGCCGCGCCAGCGGTGCGGTATCCGAGGAGCAGCTGCTGTTCGTCGAACGCACGGCGATTCCGGGACCGGGCTCCTGCGCGGGCATGTACACCGCCAACACGATGGCCTCGGCGATCGAGGCGCTCGGCATGAGCCTGCCGAACAGCTCCGCCCAGGATGCGGTCTCGGCGCACAAGCGCGACGACAGCGTGCGCGCCGGTGCCGCGGTCGTGCGCCTCATCGAACAGGGAATCCTGCCGAGCCGGATCATGACGCGCAAGGCGTTCGAGAATGCGATCACCGTGGTCATTGCGCTCGGCGGCTCGACCAATGCCGTGCTGCACCTGCTGGCGATGGCCTCGGCGGCCAACGTGCGCCTGCGGCTCGATGACTTCACACGGATCGGCCGGCGCGTACCGGTGCTCGCGGACCTGCGGCCGAGCGGCCGTTACTCGATGTCGGAGCTGGTCGCGATCGGCGGCATCCAGCCGCTGATGAAGACACTGCTGGACGCGGGCCTGCTGCACGGCGAGTGCCTGACGGTGACCGGCCGGACGCTGCGCGAGAATCTCGCCGCTGTTGCGCCGTACCCACAGGGACAGCAGATCGTGCGGCCGCTGCCGGACCCCATCAAGAAGAACAGCCATCTGGTCGTGCTCTACGGCAACCTGGCGCCGGAGGGCGCGGTCGCCAAGATCAGCGGCAAGGAGGGTCTGCGCTTCTCCGGCAGGGCGCGGGTTTTCAACGGCGAGGAAGCCGCGCTCGCCGGGATACTCGACGGCAGGGTGCGTGCGGGCGACGTCGTCGTGATCCGCTACGAAGGCCCGAAAGGCGGCCCCGGAATGCGCGAGATGCTGAGCCCCACGGCCGCGATCATGGGCAAGGGCCTCGGCAAGGAAGTTGCGCTGATCACCGACGGCCGCTTCTCCGGCGGCAGCCACGGTTTCGTCGTCGGACACGTCTCGCCCGAGGCGGCGGTCGGTGGGCCGTTGGCGCTGCTGCGCACCGGGGATGCGATCACCATCGACGCGCAACGGCGCACGATCGAGGTGGCGCTGAGCGCCGCCGAACTGCGGCGCCGCCGCAACGCCTGGAAAGCACCCCGTCCCTATGCACGCCGCGGCGCGCTGGCGAAGTATGCGCGCAGCGTCAGCAGCGCAAGTCTCGGGGCCGTGACCGATCTCGAGTGACGAAAAATGACTTGATGCCGGCAGCGTTTTCGCATACACCGGAGGTCGAGCGGGCGTGCAGAAATTCGCGCTTGCAGTCCGAGACGCAAATGTGTCATCTTCAAGGTCCGCGCTTCTGGAGACGGCCGGAGCAGTCAAAAAAGTCATCATCCGGTCGATCGGGCGCAGGGCAAGGCAGGCGGGAAGGGATACGGATTCAGGGTGCGCGTTGACCGTCGCTACGGCGGGCAGGGCGTGAACGTCAAGAGTCGGGTCAGGGGATAGGAACGCAAGCGTCGCTATGTACAACTACGAAGAGCCGTCGATGTTCTCGGGCAAGAAGGGCGCAATCCTGATTGTCGTCCTGCTACTCCATGTGATTGTCGGTTACGGATTCTACTCAGGCCTTGCACGGCGCATCGCGCAGACGATCATCCCGCCGGTCGAGATTGCGCAGATCGACAAGCCGAAGGCCGACGACAAGCCGCCGCCGCCGCCGCCGAAGCTCGAAGAGATCAAGCCCTACGTGCCGCCGCCCGAGTTCGTCGACATCCAGGCGCCGCAGGAAGCCAACAACAACGCAATCACGCAGACGAGCCAGGTTTCGACGCCGGCTCCGGTGGCGGCACCCACGGTCCAGCACACCTTCACGCCGGTGAAGGGGGATCCGAATCATCCGCTGCACATTGGCGAGGATTACTATCCTGATGCCTCCAAACGTGCCGGCGAAGAGGGCACCTGCAAGGTCAAGATCACCGTCGGCGCGGATGGCAAAATCAACGACGCGTCGATCGAGACCAGTTCCGGTTTCCCGCGGCTCGACGAGGCCTGTCTCAAGGGCGTCAGGGGTCAGCGCATGAAGCCGGCGTTGCAGGACGGCAAGCCGATTGAGTACCAGGGCGTGCTGCCGATCACCTGGAAGCTCAAGAACTGAGACTTCACGGCACAGTGTTTTTCCGTTGAATCAGACCAATTGTCGCTAACCGCAGATCTTGTTTTAACCAACACACGTAATCAGAGGGAATCGGTCCATGGCAGAGCAAATCGTCGATAATCCATACGGTCTTGGTGCGCTTATCGCGCAAGGCGACATCGTCGCGAGATCGACCCTGGTCATTTTGCTGGTCATGTCGCTGTTGACCTGGTTCATCATGATCACCAAGTTCTTCGATCAGGGTAAGCTGAAGGGCATGGCGACCGAAGCCGAGAAGGAATTCTGGGGTGCAACCAGCCTTCCCGATGCGATCAACAAGCTCAAAGGGGACTCCAACCCGTTCCGTGCGCTGGCCGAGACCGGCCGCCAGGCCTGGGAACACCACGAAGCGAACAAGGCGCGCCTGTCGGGCGCGATCGAGATCAGCGAGTGGATCTCCGAGTCGCTCGGCCGCACTGCCGACATCGTCATCAGCCGTCTGCAGGCCGGGTTGCCGGTACTCGCCTCGGTCGGCGCCACGGCACCGTTCATCGGGCTGTTCGGCACGGTGTGGGGCATCTATCACGCGCTGATCGCGATCAGCCTCGCGGGCCAGGCGTCGATTGACAAGGTCGCGGGTCCCGTCGGTGAAGCACTGATCATGACCGCAATCGGCCTGTTCGTCGCCGTGCCTGCGGTGCTCGGCTACAACGTGCTGCTGCGTCGCAATAAGAACGTGCAGGAGCGGGTCAGCCACTTCGCGCATGAGCTGCAGGCGTACCTGATCTCCGGTGCGAAGCTCGGCCTCGGCCGTGCGCCGGCGCCGGCGATCGGTGTCAAGCCCGCAGTCGTCCAGCCGAAGTAAGGGATCCAGCGCCATGGCCATGAATGTTGGTGGCAAAGAGGAAGGCTCTGCGATGGCAGACATCAACGTCACGCCACTCGTGGACGTGATGCTGGTGCTCCTGATCATCTTCATCATCACTATTCCCGTGATCGTGGCGCAGGTTCACCTGGACCTGCCGAAAGCGACCAACCTGCCGACACAGACGAAGCCGGAGAACATCACGATCTCGGTGGACAAGGATGGCGACATCTACTGGAATACGAAGAGGCTCGCCAGCAGGGACGACCTGATGACCGAGCTTCGCGGGATCGTGTCCATTGATCCGCAGCCCGAAGTACACATCCGCGGCGACGCGAATGTGCGCTACATGTACGTCGGCCAGGTCCTGGTCGCCGCGCAGCGCATCGGCATCCGCAAGGTCGCCTTCCTGACCGAGCCGGACGTGCTGGGCGCCCAGAGCCGCTAGGAGACATCTGACATGGCAATGAATGTAGGCAGTTCCGAGGGTGAGTCCTATTCAGACATCAACATGACGCCGCTGATCGACGTCATGCTGGTGCTGCTGATCATCTTCATCATCACGATTCCGGTCATGACGCACGCGGTCAAGATCGACAACCCGCTGCCGCCGCCCCCGAACTTCGTACCGCCGCCGCCGCCCGAGATCGTCAATATCTCGATCGACTTCGACGGCACGATCATGTGGAACGGCAATCCGGTGGATCGCGCGACGATGCAGGGCTACATCCGGCAGGAAGCGACCAAGGATCCGCTGCCCGAGGTACACATCACCGTCGACAAGTTTGCGCACTATGAGATCGTCGCGCAGACGCTGGCGGACCTGCAGAGCCGCGGCCTGAAGAAGCTTGGGTTCGTCAACAACGACTTCTTCTAGAGGTGGCCAGGCCCCTTGGGGTCGTGAAGTGAGCATATGCGCGCCGTCCCGTTGATTCCCGGGCGGCGCGCTTTCCTGTTTAACAATACCTGTACCTAGTGAGGTTTGCCCTGATGACTCAATTCAAGAATGCGGCCGCCGGCCTCGTGCTGGGTGCGCTCGTAGGCACCGCCATCCTGGCTGTCGCGCCGTCCACCAGCGTTGCCGCCGATGCTCCCAAGGGGCCGCAGATCAGCCGCTCGATCGCCAAGGAACTCATCGCCGCGCAGAAGGCCCTGCAGGCCAACCAGTTTGCCGAGGCCCTCAAGCAGCTCGCGGCAGCCGAGGCGATCACGCCGCTGACGGGCTACGACAAGAAGACCATTGCGGAACAGAAAGCCTACGCCTACTACAAGACGCAGGACTACAAGTCCGCAGCGAAGGCCTATGAAGATGCGCTTGCTTCCGGTGCGGCGAATCCCGAGGAGACCGTCCGCTACACGAAGGCGCTGTTCAGCATCGCCGGCAACGCGCAGCAGACGACCAAGGTCATCGAGTACGGCAAGAAGCTCGTCGATGCCGATGCCGCCAACGGCGACGTCTACATGGTGATCACGCAGAGTTACTACCTGGAGAAGGACTGCAAGGATGCGGTGGTCTGGGCCGACAAGTCGATCGCCTACGCGCGCGTTCAGCACGAGGCGCCCAAGGAAAACCTGTACCTGTTCAAGCTGCAGTGCGCGTTCGACAACAACGACAATGCCGGTACGATCGCGGCGCTCGAGGACCTGATCCGCCTCACCGGCAAGACCGACCACTGGAACAAGCTGCTGCGGATCGAGCGCCAGGATGAGCGCGAGGACCGCAACCTGCTGATGATCTACCGGATCATGTACAACACGAACTCGATGAACGCCGGATCCGATTACATGGAGATGGCGCAGTTGCTCGGCGATGCGGCGCTCCCTGGCGAAGCGGCCACGGTGATCGAGAAGGGACTCTCATCGGGCATCATTGCAGCGGATCAGAAAGACCGTGCGAACCGCCTGCTGAACTCGGTCAAGCAGCGTGCCGATACCGATCGCAAGGGCCTGGTACAGTTCGATTCCGAGGCCAACAAGAGCGCCGCCGGCGAGCTCGATGTGAAGCTCGGTGAGGTCTACTACGGCTTCGGCGATTACCAGAACGCGATGACCGCGATTTCCCGCGGCATCGGCAAGGGCCAGGTCAAGCACCCCGATGAAGCCTACGTCTACCTTGGCCTCGCGCAGGTTGCGCTGAAGAACAACGCCGATGCCAGGAAGTCCTTCGCGCAGCTGAAGACCGTGCCGAACATCAGCCCGCGGGTCCTGAAGCTGTGGACGCTGTACTCGGACAGGCTCGGGTAAGGCGCGTATGACCCTCAAGGCAGGCGAGAAGATGCCCCAGGGCGCGTTCACGCAGATGGGCGCCAACGGCCCGCAGAAGCTGAAGACGGAGGCGCTGTTTGCCGGCAAGACCGTCGTGCTGGTCTCGGTGCCGGGGGCCTTCACGCCAACCTGCGACGCCCGGCACCTGCCGGGTTTCGTCGACCAGGTCGATGCGATCAAGGCCAAAGGCGTCGATACGGTGGCGTTCACGGCGGTCAACGACGTGTTCGTCATGAATGCCTGGGGCAAGCATGCGGGCGTCGGCGACAGGATCCTGATGCTGGCCGATGGCAACGGCGATTATGTCAGGGCGCTGGGTCTCACGCTGGATGGCACAGGCTTCGGCATGGGGACACGCGGGCAGCGCTTCGCGCTGATCGTCCGGGATGGAGTCGCGACGCAGGTCCTCGTCGAGGCGCCGGGCGAGTTCAAGGTCTCGTCAGCCGAACACGTGCTCAGCCTGCTGTAAAAACACCGGCCCGGCGGAATCCGTTCTAGCTCACGAGCCGTTCGAGCTCCGGCATGATCTGGAACAGGTCGCCGACCAGACCGACATCGGCCACCTCGAAAATCGGCGCCTCCGGGTCCTTGTTGATCGCGACGATCGTCCGCGCATCCTTGATGCCGGTCAGGTGCTGGATGGCTCCCGAGATGCCGATCGCGATGTACATCTCGGGGGAGATGATCTTGCCGGTCTGGCCGACCTGCATCTCGTTGCGGGCATATCCCGCGTCGACGGCGGCCCGTGATGCCCCGACCGCCGCCCCGATCTTGTCGGCGAAGCTGTACAGCAGGTTGAAGTTCTCGGCGCTGCCCAGCGCGCGACCGCCCGAAACGACCCGGGAGGCCGTCTGCAGGTCCGGCCGGTCGGTCGCAGCGGAGCGGGTACCGATATAGCGGGTATGCGTCGGCAGCGCGACCTCGAGCGTCACGCTCTCGATCGCGGCGCTGCCGCCGGTGGCGGCCGCAGCCTCGAAGGAGGCGACGCGAACCGTCGCCACAACCTTGCGGGCGGGATCGGCTTCGACGGTGACGATCGCGTTTCCGGCATAGATCGGCCGGCGGAAGCGGTAGGCGGACTCGATCGTCATCAGGTCGCTGACCTGCGGCGAATCGAGCAGGGCGGCGACACGCGGCGTGAGGTCCTTGCCGAAGCTGGTCGACGGACCGAAGACATGCGTGAAGCCGGCGGCGAGGGCCGCGAGCTGCGGAGCGAAGGTCGCCGCGAGGGCGTGAGCATTCTCCGGCCGGTCCACGCGCAGTACCCGGGATACGCCGGGGATCTGCGCGGCCTGTGCCGCCACTGCGCCCGTGTCGGCGCCGAGCAGGGCGATCGCAATGGAGGCCTCCGCCAGGCCGCGCGCACAGGTCACGCACTTCAGGGTCGCCGGATTCAGCGTCCTGCCGTCATGCTCGCCGATGATGAGTATGCTTGCCATCAGATCAGTCCCTTCTGCTTGAGTACGCCGACGAGTTCGGCGACGTCCTTGACCATGACGCCTTTCTGCCGCTGGGCCGGCGGTTCGGTACGGACCGTCTTCAGTGCCTGGACGGCGCTGACGCCGAGCGCGTCGAGCGTCGTCACGTCGAGCGGCTTCTTCTTCGCCTTCATGATATCGGGCAGCTTCACATAGCGCGGCTCATTGAGGCGCAGGTCCACGGTCACGACGGCCGGCAGATCCACCTCGATGGTCTCCAGTCCCGTATCGACTTCGCGGGTCACCGTGGCCTTGCCGTCCGCGAGCTCGACCTTCGATGCATAGGTTGCCTGCGGCCGCTCCCACAGCGCGGCGAGCATCTGCCCGGTCTGGTTCGCATCGTCATCGATCGCCTGCTTGCCGAGGAACACCAGGTCCGGGTTCTCCCGCTGGGCGAGTGCAAGGAAGGTCCGTGCGGCGGTGAGAGGCTCGACCGGCTGGTCGGTCTGTACGAGGATCGCCCGGTCTGCACCCATCGCCAGCGCTGTGCGCAGCTGCTGCTGGGTATCCGCGACGCCGATACTGACGGCCACGACCTCGGCGTTCGTGCCGCGCTCCTTGATCCGCAGCGCCTCTTCGAGCGCGATCTCATCGAAGGGATTCACGCTCATCTTGACGCCGTCCAGCATCACGCCGCTGCCATCGGGCTTGACGCGTATGCGGACGTTGTAGTCGACGACGCGCTTGATGCAAACCATGATCTTTTTCATCTGTACTCCTCAATGCGCCGTTGCCGACCGTCTGCATGACACCTCGGGATTTTGCCGCGCGGTAGTGTAAGGATCGAACCCCGCCTTGTCCACCTTGCGGTCAGTAGGCGAATTCGACGTCCAGCGGGACGCGACCCTGCGCGTCGCGCGGGCTCAGGCGAGCAAGTTCCTCGAGCGAGCGGCGCAGCGCGCCTGAGGCCTGGCTGCGTTCGCGCGCAGTTCCCGTCAGGGTGCCCGTATGGCCCCCGCCGGGCATCTGCAGTATCGCGTCAACCTCGAGCGGGCCGCCGGTATCGCCGAGCCTGGCCGTGATATCCCCGTTGGCGGCCCCGGCAGGGGGTGCGAAACGCAGCGTGTAGCCACCGAGGTCATCGTTGTTGCCAATGTTAGGCGAATGCAGTCCGCTGACATTGATCGTGCCGGACAGCGCGCGCAGCCGGCTGAAGTCGGTCTCGACGCGGTCGAGTGCGACCATCGCGGTACCGCGCCAGCCGGGCATGCCGGTCAGCGAGGCAAGGTCCTCGATCGCGCCGCCGCCGTTCACCGCCCGCAGCACGAGTCCCTGCGGGCTCACGCTCCCGGTCGCCGTCAGCGAAAACGTCCCCTTCGCCCAGGTCGCATCGACCCCGAGCGCGAGGTGCGGCAACTCCCCCGGATGCAGGTACCACTCCAGCGCGCCGCAGTCCTGACCGTTGACGAGGACCCTGCCGGCCGCGCCGTGCCAGAGTCCGCCGGAGAAGTCGCTCGCCTTGACGCCGGCCGGCAGTACGCTGCCGACCAGCGAGGCGGGCAACGCGATGACGGCGACGATCAGCAGCGCCGCCACCGCGACCAGCGCCCCGAGGACCAGCGGAAGGCGCTTACTTCGGCTGGTTGAGGGTGATGGTGGCATTGACGACACCGGGCTTGCCGCCGCGCTCGACCGTCACCGAGTCGATGGCCAGTCCGTAGTGTTCCTCGAGTGCGGCGAGCCAGTTGATCATCGTGTCGAAGGGTGCCGCCTCGAGTTGTACCCGTACGCCGTGGCCGTTAGCGGTCGGCTGCGACCCGCGGAAGGCGGCTTCCAGTCCGTTCTCGCGCCCGACCCGGCCGACGAGCACCAGCGGCGCCTCGCCGGTCTCGCGCGGCAGCGCCAGCGTGCCGGCGCGGATTTCATCGGCATTGCTGCGCATCCACTCCAGGTCCGCGTGGCGCGACTCGCTGCGCGCTACCGCCCTGGAGACCGCCGCGTGCAGCGGCATCAGCAGGCCGCCCACCAGCAGCAGAGCCGCGACCGCGACGGCGCCGCCGGCGACGATGCGCTGTTCGCGCTCCGCGAGCCCGTCATACCAGGCGCGCGCGCGATCGATCAGTGCCTGCAGCTGTGCGTTCATTTGCTGCCCGGGTGCGGCGTGCGCAGCTGCACATGTGCCTCGACGCGGTCGCCGGTCGGCGTCGAAGACTGGATCTCGGCCGTGAAACCCTGCCGGGATACTGCCTGGGTCAGCGAGGACAGCGCATCCACGTTCGCGGCGGACAGCCGCATGTCCAGCGTCTGGTCATGGAAATTCAGCGCCTCGATCGTCAGCTGCGGGCCGGCGCCGAGAGCCCCCCCGATTGCCTGCGTCATGTGCAGGAAGGTCTGCGGGCCACCGCCGAGCTTGCGGATCCGCTCGAGCTGCGCCTGCATCTGGCGTCGCGGGTCGAGTGCCTTTTCCGCCGGCAGCGTGGCCGAAAATATGCGGGCGATCTCCTCGTCGGCGGCCGCCGTGTCACGATTTGCATGGCGTATCTGCAGCGCCTGAACCGCGACATGCGTGAACAGCAGCAGGGCGGCGAGCAGGGCCGCGGTGCGCCACGCCCGGAAGTGCGAGCCGTAGTCGGTCGCGCGGGCGAAATCGCCCTGCAGCAGGTTGACGGCATCGGTCGCGGTGAGGTTGCGCGCGAACCAGGGGAGCGGTCCGTCGGCGAGTATCTGCACGTTGAGCGAGGCGAACAGCATCTGCAGCGGCTCGATCTCGTCGCGTACGCGTTCCCAGTCGGTCTGCGTCAGATACAGCAACACGCTCTCCGCGGGCCGCAGGTCCGCGTTGGGCGCATCGCCCGCGATCAGCCCTGTCACGGTCATCGCCTCCGGTAACGGCGTCATCTCGATCGTCATCGGCTGGCTGGCGGGGCGGCGCAGGCTGAGCCGGTCGCCTTCGACCCAGACGACCGTCTGGCCGGGATTGTCCGGCAGCAGCGCAATGTCGGCATACAGGGCCACCGGGTCGATGCCGACCGCGGCGAGCATCGCGATCCAGCCGCGCAGCAGTTCGCGCGAGACGACCGCGACCGCGGTGGTGCCGCGCGCGCTGCGCTTGCCGACCGCAAAGCACAGCTGGTCGATATCCTCGGTCAGCTGTTCCTCGAGCGCGAACGGGATCGCGCGCGCGAGTTTCGCGCCGCTGCCCGGCGGCAGTTCCGGGTCGGCGAGCAGGATCTGCGTCGCAGGCGCGAGCACAACGACGCGATGCCCCCTGGCTGCAGCGGCGGCGGCCTGCAGCGACCCGGATTGCACGGCCCCAGAGCTTGCGCCGGTGGCATCGACGGACAGCCATTCGCCATCCTGCTGACCGGGTCCGGGGAGGCGTAGAAGTAGAGTCAGCGGCATAGCGTTTTCTAGAGTGTCCCAAAGGTGCGCAGCAGCGGCGTCACCTTGCCGCCGTTGCTTCGCCACAAAAGACTGTACAAGGTGAATTCGGAGGTGCCAAGCACGACATGCGTGGTCAGCATGAAATACGAGCTTTTGTTGTCGATCACGCCGGCCACATCGGCGGCGTTCTTGGCGCCGGCTATTGTCTTGAAGGTGTTGAGGTCGGGGAAGCAGCCGGCTTTGCGGCCCAGTGCGACGGCGTCGGGGTTGCGCGTCCACTCCCCGGCAAGGTTGTCGGCGAGGCTCTCGAGCACGATCGGCGATGCGGTGCACAGGTTGATGGCCGCCTGCGCCGTGGGCAGCACGGTGACGTAGGGGGCGAGCTTCTGGTAACGCTCGGCGCCGAAGCCGGGCAGCGCGAGGAGTTCACTGGTACTGGTCATCGGCCAGTTGCCGGTCAGGTAGGGCGGCGCCTGCGACGTATAGACGCTGTCCTCCGCGCCGTCCGGTTCGCCCGGCGTGCTGTCCTGATCCAGCCAGTCGCGCGCGATTCCGGCCCACTTCGACTCCAGACCCAGCGACACCAGCAGCCGCTGGAACTGCTGCAGCGGCTGCGGATCCTGGACATACTTGCCGTCCTTCTGCAGCTGGGTCATGTGCCCGAGGTTGTTCAGGTTGAAGCGTCCCTGCAGGTCCTCGAGGCCGCCCTGCAGCGTGCCGATCGGTTCGCCTTCCGGGTCGCTGGGTGAGCTGATCGGCAGCGCTCCGGTCGGCTGGGCCCAGTCCTCGGCGAGCGTGTCTTCCTTGCTGTTCTTAAGATCCGATGCCAGCGTGTCCGCGGCGAGGGCCTCGGCGCCGAGCGCAAACTGCATCGCCTGTTCTGCGGCGACAAAGCCGACCGTGCGGCGCCGCTCGAGGAAGCCCTGAAAGGAGATTTTCCACGCGAGGATCGTCGCCAGCGCGACCAGGATCAGCGCGATGATCAGCGCGACGCCACGCTGCCGGCGCGGAAACGACCGTCGCGCCTTCATCCGGCCACCTCGACCAGGCGCCGCACGTGCCCCCAGTCCTTGAAGTCGATCAGGATCTCGACCGCGATCGGGCGGATACTCAGCGATTGCGGCGGCACCTGGCTCGGCGGCGGCCATTGCGGTATCCAGCCCTGGTTCGGATCGAGGTAGTTGATCTGGATCGCAGTGACGTTGCTCAGCAGGTCCTGCACGATCGGCTGGTTGCCCGTGGTGGCGTCGAGGACGGTCAGGTAACTGCGTTTCACGATGCCGTTCACCAGCTGGTAGGAGACCCGCTGCAGCGTGCTGCGCTGCAGACCCGCGGTGTTCGACCAGCCGCCGCGCGTCAGGTCCACCAGGGTCAGTGCGCCGACCCCGCCGCGCAGCGCCGGCTGGCGGGTCTCGCCGAGCGGATCGCGCACCGGGCGCGGCACCAGCTGCGAGAAGTCCTGGACCATGATGCGCAGCCCGAATTCGATCTCGCGCGTACGCGCGAGGGATTCGCCGGCGCGGTCTGCGCCGATGTGCGCCTGGCGGTAAATGCCGTAGCCCAGCGCCGACATGATGGCCATGATCAGCAGCGCGACCAGCATCTCGATCAGCGTAAAGCCGGCAACAGCGCGCGCCCGGTAGCTGTGCGCAGTCAATTCAGGCCCGTCCCGGTGGATCCGTCCGGCGGCGGGTCGCCGCCAGAATTGCCCTGGCCGCCCAGCCCACCGCCGAGTCCTCCCTGACCTCCCAGTCCTCCCTGGCCTCCCAGTCCGCCCTGGCTGCCGAGCCCGCCAAGGCCGCCGCTCGCGGCGCTGCCTGCCGGCGGCAGCGTCGATCCCGGGGTCTTCGCAGTCCCGTTGGCGCCCGGCGTGCCCGCCGAGGTGGCGGTGGTCCAGTCGACGTTGTTGGAGCTCCCGGGAACCGCCACGGCGGTACCGATGAAGCCGGTCGCTTCGGCCAGTGCCGGGCCCTTGGTATCGCCGGTACCGGCATAGACCCGCACGACCACGCGGTGCATGGTCTGGATGCTGGTATCGAAGTACTGCGTGTCGTAGTGCCAGTGCTGGTTGGCGAAGTCCAGCTCGCCGGTGTCGGTGCTCGTGCCGCTGCTGCCGGAGGGGGTCGTGCTGCCGAGGCCTGCGCCGCTGTTGCTGCCGAGGGCGGCGCTGCTGCTGCCGAGCCCGTTGGTGGTGCCGGTGCCGAGGCCTGCGCCGAAGTTCTGCAGGTTCAGCCGCACCTCGACCAGCCGGTTCAGTGCGATCCACTGCGCCTGCGCCTTCTGCCGCAGGTAGCCGCTGGCGCCTGCGGTGCTGCTGACGGCAGTCATCAGTGCGGCGAGCCCGATGGCCACGACCGCGAGCGCCACCATCACCTCGATCAGCGTAAAGCCGCGCAGGCACCTGCAGTTCATGAGCTCTTGTCCGCGCCCTGCCGCTCAGGCAGGTTGGGCTGGTCGGAGCTGCGCAGCGTGATCCTGCCCATCGCATCGCCGCTGATCAGTGCGCGCGACTGCGTGTCCTCGCGCTGCACCGTGATGCGAAACGGCGTGCTGTCGCCGCTCGCCGCAATGGCCAGCTGCGGCGCGACGGTCGTGCCGGCCTGCAGCGCGGCCTGCTGGGCGGCCGTCATTGCGGCGGCGGAGCTGGCGGCAGAGCTCGCCTGCGCGCCGAGCAGCGATCCGGACTGCGCCAGCAGCGAGGTGCCCGGGCTCTGGTTCGGGTCGGCCGGCACGAGCACGACCTGGCGCGAATCGAGTTCGAGCTGGAAGCTCACTCCCGCCGGGAGGTTGCGCCGGCGGAACGGCAGCTCCTGGTCCAGCGGAATCCACAGGCCATGGATCGTGTCATAGGCGTCGAATTCGTAGGCGGTCGGCTCGAGGCGCATGCCGAAGTCGCGTCCTTCGATCAGTGCGCGTTCATGCAGCATCTCGATCAGCCCCTCGATGCGCTGGCCTTCCTGGTCGACCGCGGTGTCGCGGCCGGTGACGTTCATCGACAGCACGGCGAGCGAGATCACCACGGCCATGATCACCACCACGACGAGGATCTCGATGAGCGTGAAGCCACTCTCGCGAGCAATGCCGTCGCGCATGCTAAGGTACCGTTAAGGGCCTCGGAGGCTATTTCTGGGCAGGAGGCAGGTCCATCGTGACCGAATCGATATCCGCATCGTAGCCTTCGCCGCCGGGCTTGCCGTCGCGCCCGTAGGAGACGATCTCGTAGTCCTGGCCGCCGGAGCCGGGGCTCAGGTAGATGTACTGATTGTGCCAGGGGTCGATGGGCAAGGCCTTCAGGTAGCCGCCGCTGCGGTAGTTGGTCAGCGAGGGATCGGATGGCTGCGTGACCAGCGCCTGCAGGCCCTGGTCCGTGGTCGGATACTTGAAGTTGTCGAGGCGGTAGAGGTCGAGGGCGGTCTCGATCGCCTGGATGTCGCTCTTCGCACGGACGACCCGCGACTGGTCCACCTTGTCGAGCACATTGGGCACGACGAGGGCCCCGAGTACGGCGAGGATGACGACGACGACCATGATTTCGATCAATGTAAAGCCGCGTGAGCGAGATTGCATAAAGTGACCTCGGTAAGTCCTTAAATGATACCAAAAAAAACAGATCCCAGAACGCGTACCGGGGGCGCTGGAACCCCGCAATTCATCCAGGCACTGCAATGGGACAACGGCCGCTGGATCTGGTTGCTGCTGATTGTCGGTTTTCTGCACACGGTGTTGGCAATGGGCGACAACGCCACGCTGCTGCTGCAGTACGACCGTGCTGCGATCGGTGCCGGCGGCTGGTGGCGGCTGCTGACCGCGCACATCGTGCATCTGGACCTGCACCACCTGGTACTCAATGAGCTGGGCCTGGTGCTGCTGTGGGCACTGTTTGCGGCGGACTACGATGCCGTCGACTGGCTGATCGTCTGCGCCAGCGCCGCGCTCGCGATCAGCTGCGGCCTGTGGTACTTCAGTCCCGGCGTCGCATGGTATGTCGGGGCCTCGGGAGTCCTGCATGCGATCATGGCGGCCGGCATCGTCCGCCACCTGGCGCTGCGCGCCTGGGATCGCTGGATCCTGCTGGCGGCGTTCCTCGTCAAGCTGGGCTTCGAACGCTACCAGCTGCGTCTGGGCCATGCGCCGCCGCTGGTCGTCAGCGATGCACACCTGTACGGCGCAGCGGCGGGATGCCTCGCGGGGGCTGCACTCTGCTGGCGACTCGCTATAATCCGGCGTCGCATCGCATCCTGAAGGTCCGGTTCCATGTCATTAGCATTCGTCTTTCCCGGTCAGGGCTCGCAATCCGTCGGGATGCTCGGTGCATTCGCCGCCGACTCGCGGGTTATTGCGGAGACCTTTGCCGAGGCCTCCGGCGTGCTCGGCTACGATCTGTGGAAGCTGTGCCAGGAAGGCCCCGAGTCGGCGCTGAACGCGACCGAGGTGACGCAACCGGCGATGCTCGCTGCCGGTGTTGCCACCTACCGGCTATGGCGTGAGCGCGGCGGTCCTCTGCCGCATATGATGGCCGGCCACAGCCTCGGCGAGTTCTCGGCGCTGGTCGCTGCCGGCAGTCTGGAATTCGCCGCCGCGGTGGCGCTGGTCAGGCTGCGCGCGCAGGCGATGCAGGAGGCGGTGCCGCAGGGGCAGGGCGCGATGGCTGCCATCCTCGGTCTGGAGGATATCGACCTCGGCTCCGCCTGTGAGGAGGCTGCCCAGGGCGAGATCGTCGAGGCGGTCAATTTCAATGCGCCGGGGCAGGTCGTCATCGCCGGTCACGCCACGGCGGTGGCGCGGGCAATCGCCGCGGCCAGCGCGCGTGGTGCCAAGCGCGCCGTGCAGCTGCCGATCAGCGTGCCTTCACACAGCTCGCTGATGCTGCCGGCTGCTGAGCGGCTGCGCGCCGCACTCGCCAGCGTCACCATCAGCGTGCCGCGCACGACCGTCTTCGGCGTCGACGTGCGCCAGCACACCGGCGCGGACGCGATCCGCGCGGGCCTGGTCAAGCAGCTGCATACGCCCGTCTACTGGGCTGCCACGGTGCGCACGATGATCGGCGCGGGCGCCACGCAGCTGGTTGAATGCGGGCCCGGCAAGGTGCTGACCAGCCTCAACCGCCGTGTCGACCGCAACCGCAGCCTGGTCATGCTGGCTCTCGAAGATCCGAAATCACTGCAGGAAGCGCTCACGGCCGTGACCGGCGGCGCGGGGACGGGCTCATGATCAAAGACCAGGTTGCGCTCGTCACGGGCGCCACGCGCGGCATCGGCGCCGCGATCGCGCGGCGCTTCGCGGCACAGGGTGCCCGGGTCATCGGCACCGCGACCACCGCGGCCGGCGCCGCCAGCATCGGCGAGGCGCTGAGCGCCTACGGTGGCCGCGGCGCCGTGCTCGACGTCGCGAGCCAGGAGTCGATCGATGCGCTGCTCGCGGACATCGAAGCGCACGAGGGGGCGATCGGGATCCTCTGCAACAACGCCGGCATCACCCGCGACGGACTGCTGCTGCGCATGAAGATCGAGGACTGGGACGCCGTGATGCAGACGAACCTTGCCTCGGTGTTCCGGCTGTCCAAGGCCGTGCTGCGCGGCATGATGAAGGCGCGGACCGGCCGCATCATCAACATCTCCTCGGTGATCGGCGCGACGGGCAATGCGGGGCAGGCCAACTACGCGGCGGCGAAGGCCGGCATGATCGGCTTCACGAAGTCCCTGGCCCGCGAAGTCGGCTCGCGCGGCATCACGGTCAATGCGATCGCGCCGGGTTTCATCGAAACCGACATGACCCGGGGCCTCGACGATGCGCAGCGCGCCGCGCTCTTCGCCCGGATCCCGCTGGGGCGGCTGGGGGCGCCGGACGATGTCGCGGCGGCGGCCGAGTTCCTGGCCGGACCCGGGGCCGCCTATGTCACGGGCGAGACCCTGCACGTCAATGGCGGCATGCATATGGCCTGAGGGCGGTCCCCTGCGGGGATGCATGGGCGGGTCCCGGGCCCTCAGCAGCCGTTTTTCGTAGTTTCCGGTAGCCTCGGACCCCGGGTTCACATAAAATACGCGCCCTGCCGGCAGGCGAGGCTGGGCGATACTGCCGTGCTGGCACGGCGCATATACCAATTCCGAGAGGACACCAAAACGATGAGTACGGTTGAGCAGCAAGTAAAGAAGATCGTCGCCGAACAGTTGGGCGTAAAAGAAGAAGAAGTCACCAACAGCGCCTCGTTCGTCGACGATCTCGGCGCCGACTCGCTGGACACGGTCGAGCTGGTCATGGCGCTCGAAGAGGAATTCGAGACCGAGATCCCGGACGAAGACGCCGAGAAGATCACGACGGTCCAGCAGGCGATCGACTACATCAATTCGCACAAGACCAAGGCCTGAAGAGGCTGTCCGCGGCCTGCGGCTGCGGACATCGGTGAGGAGTTGCTGTTGAGTAAACGACGAGTCGTCGTCACGGGTCTGGGTATCGTATCGCCGGTGGGTAACGATGTGACGACGGCGTGGAATGCGATCCTTGCCGGACAGAGCGGCATCGGTCCCGTCACGCGCTTCGATACCACGAATTTCCCCGTGCACTTCGGTGGCGAGATCCGCAACCTCGATCTCGAGCCCTACATCAGCCCGAAGGATGCCCGTCGCATGGATGCCTTCATGCAGTACGGCGTCGTCGCCGGCATGCAGGCGATGCGCGATTCCGGGATCGAGGTGACCGAGGCGAATTCCGAACGCATCGGCGTCATGATGGGCGCCGGCATGGGGGGCCTCGAGTCGATCGAGGAGGCCTATGATCGCTATCTCGAGACCCATGGGCCGAAGAAGGTGTCGCCGTTCTTCATCCCGGGCAGCATCATCAACCTCGTCAGCGGGCACCTGTCGATCAGCTTCAACCTGACGGGCCCGAACCTCGCCGTGGCGACCGCCTGTACGACCTCGACGCATGCCGTCGGGCTGGCGCTGCGCCTGATCCAGTATGGCGAAGTCGACGCGATGCTCGCCGGCGGCTCCGAGATGGCGCTGTGTCCGACCGGCATGAGCGGTTTCTGTCAGGCCAAGGCCCTGTCGCACCGTAATGACGACCCTGCGGCGGCAAGCCGGCCCTGGGACAAGGACCGTGACGGTTTCGTGATGGGGGATGGCGCCGGTGCGATGCTGCTCGAGGAGTACGATCACGCCAGGGCGCGCGGCGCGAAGATCTACGCCGAGGTCATCGGTTTCGGCATGAGCGGCGATGCCTATCATGTAACGGCGCCGCCGGAGAACGGCGAGGGCGCGCGCAAGTCCATGGTCAATGCTCTGCGCGATGCGCAGCTGAACCCGGACCAGATCCAGTACATCAATGCGCACGCCACCTCGACGGGGCTCGGCGACCGCGCCGAGACCACCGCGATGCGGCGTGCGTTCGGCGCCGCTGCCGACGGACTGGCGGTCAGCTCGACGAAGTCGATGACCGGCCACCTGCTGGGAGCGGCCGGCGCGGTGGAGGCGATTTTCTCGATCCTCGCGCTGCGCGACCAGGTGGCGCCGCCGACGATCAACCTGGAGACTCCGGGCGAAGGCTGCGACCTCGACTACGTGCCGAAGACGGCCCGCAGCATGCGCCTCGAGCACACGCTGTCCAACTCGTTTGGCTTCGGTGGAACCAACGGTTCGCTCATTTTCCGCAGGCTTTGAGCCGCTGAGGCTGGTGTCCCGGCACCCGGGACGCTACCCCGGGTTGCTGGAAAGCGGTGCGACCGCGGCCGCGAATGCCGCGGGCGCCCGCTACGACATCCTGCCGATCAGTTCCGGCGAGATCCTCGAACTTGCCGCCGGCGCCCAGCTGCGCGGCCCCCACGCCCACCCCGATCGCGGCTTCCTCGCGGCGCTCGAGGACTGGTGGTCGGCGCTGCAGACCTCACCAGGTACGGCGCAGTTGCCGTTCCACGGCGGCTGGCTGGTATACCTGGGCTATGAACTCGCTGCTGAGATCGAGCCCACGCTGCGTCTGGCGCCCTGCGCCGATCCCTGGGTGGCGCTCGCGATCCGCAGTCCTGCGGCCTGGATCCACGATCGCAACGCGGGGCGCTCCTGGCTGGTCTGTGAGCC
>Ga0302320_10008683_pt1 | contig 22014 bp, 23 predicted proteins | sample Bog_T0_3_FD_202130 | JGI IMG/M metagenome (GOLD analysis project Ga0302320, IMG submission 202130) | Peat permafrost microbial communities from Stordalen Mire near Abisko, Sweden - Bog_T0_3 | ecosystem: Environmental > Terrestrial > Soil > Wetlands > Peat | place: Sweden: Abisko, Stordalen Mire...
CAGAATCAAAAATTGACCAAAAAACCACTTTAAAAGACCTAAGAAAATTAATAGCACATGGTAGTCATGTTGAAAATAAGGTTAAAAGACCTAAGTGGCAATTTAATAAAACCGTAAGATTAGCAGGCGTTACCTTAAGAGAAACTCTCGCTCGAGCTTTAGTAAGAATTTATATAAAGATTGATGTTGAGGGTCGGGAGAATATATGTAATCTAGACCAGCCAGCTATATTTATCTTTAATCATGTTGATGCATATGACGTTCCGGTACTTTATCAAGCTTTACCAAGGAATATACGCAATAAGGTCGCGGTAGCTGCCGCCGATGATGTACTGGATAATCATAAGGTTCTAACGTTAGTTGCAAGATTAGGATATGCCAGTTATAACCTTGACAGAAACGGTATGATTCTATCAAGTTTAGAATATACTTCAGATTTAATAGATAAAGGTTGGAGTATAGCTATGGCTCCAGAAGGTCATGTAAGTAAAGATGGGCGTTTACAACATTTTAAATCAGGTATTGGTTTATTGGCGGTAGAAACAGGTGTTCCTATCGTACTGGTAAAAACGATCGGTTTGGCTGGAACACTTCCGTTAGATAAAAAATGGCCTCAACATTCCAGTAGAGTAGTTGTAAAGATTGGACCTCCTATAATATTTGATAAAAACACTTCATATAATAAAGCTACTAAAAAGCTTTATAAAGTCATGAAAAAGCTTTAACTAGACTAAAATAAGTCTATGGATAGGGTACAGAACGCATTTGAAGTTGTTGAACGTGTAAAATTTGTACGACCAGAGTATGAGAAAGTTTCTTCTGCTGATGTGCCCTTACCGATCGGATATTTCCAAACTATAAGTCAGCCAACCACAGTAAGACTTATGCTTGATTGGCTTGACCTAGATATAAAACAAAAGGTGTTAGATGTTGGATCGGGCTCTGGCTGGTCAACAGCTCTTTTGGCTTATATAGTTGGGGATGAAGGTTATGTATATGGTGTTGAGATTGTTCCAGAACTTGTAGAGTTTGGGAGGAAAAATATTCATAGAGCTGGGATTACAAACGCAACCATATTTCAAGCTGGTAAAAAGTACGGTTTGCAAGAATATGCTCCGTTTGACCGAATTTTAGTTAGCGCAACTGCCAAAGAAATACCTAACGACTTAAAGTCGCAGCTAAAAATTGGCGGCAAGATGGTTATACCAATCGGCGAAGATATACTAGAACTGACCAGGGAAAGAAGAAATAAGTGGCATATTATAAAGCATGAAGGATTCTTATTTGTGCCTCTTAAAAAGTTATAAATATTACTGCATTTATAGATTTAAATAATCATAATGGATTATCTCTAAATAACTTATTTGGGAGTTTTCACTAAACTGATGACTAACATATTAAAACCTGTAATATTTTATAAAACTCACCTAGGAACTACGAAAGAATATGTAAAATGGCTACAGTCTTCTATCAATGCAGATTTATTTTTATTTCGACAATTACCTAAAGCTAGGATATCAAAATATAATTTAGTAATAATTAGTTCAGGAACATATATGGGTCAAATGCCACTAGTAAAATTTTTGATAAAAATTTGGCCTCAAATAAAAAATAAGACTGTGATAGTAATTGCTATAGGAGGTGTCGAACCTAACAATGAAGCAAGTATAAGATCTTATAAAACCATCCCTTTAGAAATTAGAAATAATATTAAGTACTTTAAGATTGCTGGTAAAGTTGGGGAAATTAAACCATTAGGGGAAATTAAATTTGAAAACTTAAACGAGATTCTTAGTTACATTCAAAAATTAGCATAAAGTTGAAAGTTAATTCTATTTTTAGCTTCTTTTGTTTTTAAGCTTATTACTGTACGATTAAACTATAATTACAAGCATAAGGACAATGAATAAAAAACTAAAACTCAAGATTATAATAATTAGCTTTTGTGCTTTATTAATTTGGGACTTAATACTAGTTATTGCCAAATCCAAAGGTCAGCAAATAGATTTTTGGTGGGCTGGCGGATTTGCACTCTTATCAATAGTATATGGCCTATTAGGTTTGGTAACTGCCAAGCACTGGAGCTGGCTTCATAGTAAAGTTGGTCAAGGTGTATTTTTCATTTCTCTAGGTACTGTAATGTGGGGTGTCGGTCAGGCAGGGTGGACATATTACGCATTTAAATTTCCAAACCAAGAATATCAACCTGCAAGGATACTAGACATCTTATTTTTTAGTAGTATTCCATTATGGTTCTACGGTGTCCTTAAGCTAACTAAAGCCACGGGAGCAGAGTTTGGCCTTAAAAAACTAAATGGTAAATTGCTCGTATTGGCTTTATCTATTGTAATGATAGTTTTTTCATATTATTTACTAGTTATTGTTGCTAGAGGGGGCTCTAGTTACTTTAAACAACCATTATGGAGCCAGTTTTTCGACCTAGGATATTCAGTAGGTGATGCAATTATCTTTACTATGGCAATTGCCATTTTTGGACTAAGTTGGAAATATCTAGGTGGAAAATTTAAGAATCCTATCTTAACTATATTATTTAGTTTTGGGATATTATATTTTGCTGACACAATATTCAATTACAGGAGTTTAAAGAATACATACTATAACGGAGATATATCGGACATATTATACTTTGTAGCAATCGCAACTCTCAGCTTTGCAATTTGTATGTTAGACCCATCAAATCCAAAAGCAAAGAATGTTATTGAAGAAAAGTCATCAGTATCTCCAGTTTATAATAACCAACCCTCCCTACAGAATGAATCTGTAGCTTCAAAAGATATATCATTTGCAGGTGATCAAAATAATAATTCAGTACAAGGGGGGAATAATTAATGCAACCTGATGACATTCGATCTAGCAACAATCCTATTAACGATCCATTAAATGATGAATATGTTCAACCGATAGAACCTGTAGCAGAAGTTTCAAATAATCAAGATTCCGTTAATGAATCGACATCTACAAAGCCGGAACAACAATCTGAGGGAAACCCCACCTCTGTTGTTTCTCCTACTAATGAGACAACAGATCTTCAAAATAATAAGTATGATCAAGCGCTACCTGTTAGTCCAAATTTAGGCCAGCCTATTTTACAAAACCCGGTACCTTCAGAGCCTGTAATAAATGAGCAAATCCCAAATAATCAACCAGCTACACAATCTCAATCCGATGTTTTAGACGGGGTAGTACCTACAACTAATGAAAAAGAAAACATATATACCGAAATCTGTAGCCAAATAATCAAGGAGCAAGAGAAAATAATTGGTGCCCTTGCTATAGAACAAGCAAACCAAGTTACTGGATTAACCGTTGACCCAGCTACATATCATTGCACTGTGAGCGGTGATGGAAGCGTAGTAATAGATGATCTGATTGAACAATATAGGGATTTCTTTGGTCATGCAGCTGTAGAGGTTTGTAAAGAAGCAGCTTCACGTTTTATTAGTAAGCTACCAACTGAAGAACTTCCATCTTCGTTAAGATAATAGCTGATTAATTAATAATTCGGAGTAGAGCTATTTGACAAGCTTACAGCCTACAGATAGAAACATTAATAAACCAGATTTAAAAAATGTGGTTGCTGATCGGCATACCCATTTTCGTAGCGATCTTGAGCGTATTGCTCAAGTTATGTATACGCAGAACTTAACTTTGGTTCAGGTTAATAGAACTCTATCAATACTCAGGGCGATTGATTTAATCATATTAGAGTCAAATCGTGATTTAAAACAACTTAGTCACGATATATCACAGTCCATAATTGATTCCTCTCCATATATTGTTGCGGCCGTATTATCTTTAAACTTCCAATATGATCAATATTTAAATTTTCAAGGTTGGGCAATAAATAATGCCAATAAAGATAAGACCATAGACCCAGATTTATTAGAAAGACTATCTAGTCTAAAAGTACCGATTGATAGTAAGTGGGTTGATAGTCCTAAGCGAAATTTAATAATTGATCTTAAAAATGTAAACGTAGTCAATGGCATTGCGACTATTAGTCCAGATATGGTTAAAATATTTGAAATGTTAAGTACCAATTATGGATTGAGTCATTTATATCTCACAAAATTAAAGGCTCGAGATAATCTTACGGGAATTATGGTAATTGGTCTGGATGAAAATCTACATATGGATGACATAGAATTGATTGAAAGATTAGGTGAGCCAACCGGCATTGCCTTCTTTAACAGATTATTGTTTGAAGAGAATCAAACAGTTTTGCAACAGCTCAAAAAGACAAACGATAAGCTTAAGGAAATTGATGAAGCCAAAGATGAGTTTATCAGCATGGCTTCACACCAACTTAGAACTCCATTAACTAGTATGAAGGGTTATGTCAGCATGGTTTTGGATGGGGAGGCAGGTCCAATTACTCCACCTCAAAAAAGTATGCTACAGCAGGCTTTTAATAGTTCGCAGCGTATGGTCTATCTAATATCAGATTTACTAAATGTATCAAGGATTAGAACTGGAAAATTTATTATTTCAAATAAGAAAACTGACCTATGTCAAGTAGTTGAAAGTGAGTTAAACCAACTCGATGAAGTTGCCACTGCTAGGGGCATACGATTTATTTTTAATAAACCCCAGAATTTCCCTATTTTAATGCTTGATGAAACAAAAATTAGGCAAGTAGTCATGAACTTTTTAGATAATGCAGTCTACTATACCCCAAAAGGTGGGCGGATTACCGTTGAACTTAAAGCAACTGATAAAATAATTGAATATTTAGTTACAGACACCGGACTTGGTGTACCTAAAGAAGATCAACCTAATTTATTTACAAAATTTTATCGTGCTCAAAATGCTCGAAAAATGCGTCCCGATGGCACGGGGTTAGGTTTATATATGGCTAGAAAAGTAATTGTAGCACAAGGAGGCACTATATTATTTAGTAGTGTAGAAGGTGAAGGCAGTACATTTGGATTTAGTTTTCCAATAGAGAAAGTTTCAATCAGCAAATGAAATTAATTAAAAATCTTATCTTTGGGTGATTTGGCGTTCATGCTTTGTTCTATCTTGTTCAATAGCTATCAAAGCTAAACTTATTAATATTCCAAAGATTGCTAGCCAACCTACATTGCCGTTGCTTGAATTTGAAGAGCTATTAGAATTTGGTTTTGTTGTATTTATCCCTAAGACCTGGGTATAACCATTCAAGTTTGTACTACTAGATGAGGTTTCTGAAGCCAACGTTGATAGAGGGATTACACTCGTTGGATCATTTTGACTACTATTACTACTGCTATTACTGTTTGATGCAAGCGGATCTTTACTTAGAAAAGCAAAGACCTGATGAAAATTTGAAGGATTATTTAAAGCAGGAGTCGCTACTGGGTTCCCGGCAGAAGTATTTTCACCAAAGCTACCATACCAATTTCCGAATACATTGATAAATAGAATACCCAACCAACCAGACAATGATATGTTGCTATTAGTTAAATTCAATATATTAGCTCCTGCGGAGGCATTACCAGAAGTTGCACTTCCGGCATTTGTATTCTTATAAACTGTTGCATTACCACTGGTAGCATTTACTAATATATTATTGTTAATAGTTTGGTTACTAGTTGAATTTACTGATGAATTTGATACATTACTATCCTGAGTTATTCCACTACCTAGAGCACTAGCTGTGGCACCTGATGGGGAATCAACGATCATTCCAACCCAACTTCCAAGTACATTCACAAACACTAAAAGCTCGTTTTGACCAACTACACTATTCCCGGTCAGGTTAAGAACATTTAGATCAGTTGAGGAATTCCCGGTAGTGGCACTTCCGGCAGTAGTATTATCGTTTACTGTAGCATTGCCGGAATTTGCAGTTGTCGAAACTTGATTATTTATCGTCTGATTACTGGTATTGTTAGTGGTTTGACTACCAGGGGAATCTAACGAAATAGTTGATTGATCATTACTTCCTATCAAACTTAAATCATTAAGTAGTGATGATGGTAATAAGATATCACCGTTCAAATTACCATATATATTTACCTCACCTATGAATGATTGTCCAGCATCTACACTGCTATTTAATATATTCATAACATCTGCCATAGCATCGGCATTACCAGTTGTCGCATTACCAGCATTGGTATTAGTGGCAACCGTCGCATTACCACTTGTGGCATCTAGTGATATATTATTATTTATTGAGCTGTTATCACTGGTATTAACTTGCAAATTAATTGGATCCGCAGAAGCTGTTTGAGTAGACGCTTGAGTTGGATCAATAGTCATATCTCCGGTTACATTACCAATAATATTAGCTTCAAATAGCATTGGATTTGTTATGTTTAAGCCCATAGTCGAATTGAGTATATTGAGCATATTTAAAATGTCTTGAGCCGATCCTGTAGTAGCACTACCTCCATTGGTATTATCCAGAATACTTGCATCTCCCGACGAAGCAGCTGATTGGAAATTATTGCTAATTGTAGGGTTATAAAATAAATTAAATGTTCCGTTATTACTTGTACCACTGGTATTAGAGCTAGAGTTAGTTGAACTATTAGAACCGCTTCTGGTAACAGCTGTAGTAGGGCTATTAGTTATCGATGGGATAGTTGTGGTCGATGAGCCGGTTGAAGGATTTGGGTTTACACTAGTTGAAATGATATTTGCTTGATACTTTCCGGTAGCAGCGTTATATACCCATTGGGTTGTATCCCACATCCCGGTAGCAGGGTTGTAACTATAAGTTTGGGGATACCTTGGCATTGTTTGTCCTGTAGAAGGATCCCAAATATAATATTCATTCTCCCACATTCCCGTAGTGGGATCGTATGTATAAGTGTTAGCTGCTGGCCCTGTTGGTTTATTTGGACCTGTAACTGTAGACGATGATGTTTTTGATGAACTATTAGAACTGATTGTGCTAGTTGAAGGAGTGGAGCTATTTGTACTTGAACTACTCGGATTCGTTGAATTATTAGTACTAGTAGAAGTTGTAGGTGTTGTAGGAGTTGTCGTACTACTTTCAGCAACTGCAACTGCTGGCTGTAAACCATATAAAGTAATTGATAATAAACATACTAAAGTTAAGATTCTAGATTTAATTGGTTTCATAACAGCCTCGAATAATTAAATTACTACTCTCACCATGCCCGAGAGGTTAGCCGTTATGCTATACCTCTCGGGTTATAGGTCATATTTTTATATATAACCTTGTCAATGACTTAGTTACTAACGTTGGCTGTAACAGAGACATTGCTTACATTTGAAGCATCGCCACTTGTCGCATTACCACCAGTAGTATTTCCCTCGACCTCAGCACTGCCAGAAGTTGCCTTTTGACTGTTATTATTGGTCACATTCAGGTTAGTATCGTTTGTTACAGTGGTCTTAGCATTGTTATTGCTCTCTATTATATTCTTAGAGTTTGGTCCTGTATTGCTAATTGAAGCTGATCCTCCACCGGAACCTCCTCCACTGCCCATGCCTCCACCTAAGCCACCACCAGAAGTAGTAACTGCTGTGCTAACAGAGCTATTGTTGGATGCAGCTCCACTAGTCGCATTTCCTCCGGTTGTGTTGTGATTTACTTCAGCACTACCAGTTTTTGCAGTCTGACTATTGTTATTAGTGACATTTAAATTGGTGTTGTTACTAACCTTAGTATTACTATTCTGGTTAGTTTGATTATCACACTTAATCTGGTTGTTCGAATCCGGGCCAGTGTCGCTAATATTGGCTGAATTATCAGAGTTGTCATTTGAGCTAGCAGGTATCTGGTTATTTACACTCAAATTAACATTCAAGTTGCTGTTATTTGAAGCATCACCAGACATTCCTGAACCACCTGTGGTGTTATCCTTTACTTCTGTATTCCCAGAAGTAGCCGTCTGCGGGTTGTTGTTGGTCACGTTCAGGTCGGTTTTATTCTTAATAGTTAAGTTGCTGCTATTGCCGCACTCAATCTTATTCCAAGAATCTGGACCGGTATTACTAATCGTAGCCGAACTTGCCCCCGCGACCGAAGCAGTGCCTAGTGTCAGGCCTGTGACGGCCGTCAACACTGCGTATCTTAATAGTTGTAATTTCATAAATAACTCCCTTAAATCCCATAAAAGAACAATTGTTGATGAAACAATAACGATCTAGTTTTATGGTGGTCGGGCAAGCATTCCGCAATGAAATAGTCTTATCATTGGTTTACCTCCGATTGATAGTTATTAATTGTTTCATTCACACTACCGGAATCACTTGTAGACGAGTTAACTTGAACTGAAGTGCTGCTATTATTTGAAGCATTACCAGAGCTAGTATTACTAGCAGATACATTTACATTAGAACTACCATTGTTTGTAGAAATAGATTTATGAATGGTGCTATTAGCTGGTACTGATATAGTTTGACCGTTAACATTGATTTTAGAAGTAGATGTGTTATTCGAATTACCAGAACTGATAGTAGTATTTAACTGGTTAACTGATCCAACTTGTGATTGAGAGATTGGTTGATTTTGAGTGGTACTACTTTGACTCTTAATCGAAATGTTTGCTGTATTTTTTATAGAAGTACTTTTAATTTTAGAGCCAGAATCAGCTTTAATTATTGAACCCATTGCAAGCAAAGCTATGACAACTATTCCAATTAAAACTACACTAATGGTCTTTTGATTATTACTAACAAAAGACCCAAAGTCTTCATAATGTAATCGAAAAAAATTAGCCACTACACCCTCCCGACTATAAAATTTTAAAAGTCGCCAGTTAGCTATTTTTTGAGTTTGATTATTCGGTGATCAGCTTAATAAAATTGGATGTATCAAATTTTACAAATTTATTTGATTTTTGTGCGCAAAAACTATAGACCATATAAATATATTTGTCAAGATTAAATTTCTCATATTAATTATTTCGTAAGTGTAAAACTGTGGATAAGTAATTTATATAGGTAATTAATTTGAATAATGCTTGCAATTAATAAAGATAATATACGATGCTTTTTGCTAAAATAGTCTACGACTAACAAATTATTAAAAAAGGAAAATTATGCTTGATACAGCTCAGTCTCTTATAAAACGTGGCGGAAAATTACTAGGATTAGATGATGATCAAATAGATTCTTTGATAAAAATTAACGCAGAACATGTATTTGAAATTGAAATGGACTCTGGTAAAACCTATAAGGCTTTTAGAATACAACACAATAATAAACGTGGGCCATATAAAGGAGGAATTCGTTTTCATCCTGAAGTAGATCTGGATGAAGTTAGAGCTCTTTCTACACTGATGAGTTTTAAAACAGCTGCTGTAGGTTTACCACTCGGAGGTGGAAAAGGTGGCATCATTGTCAATCCAAAAGAACTCAGCGATATTGAACTTGAAGAACTAAGCCGAAAATATGCTAGGGCCCTTGTGCCAAATATTGGGCCAAAAAAGGATGTTCCTGCACCTGATGTGAACACAGATAGTCGAATTATTGACTGGATGGTTGATGAATATGAAAACATTACGAATGACAAAAGCAAGGCTAGTTTTACAGGGAAAAGTATTGCAAATGGTGGCAGTGAAGGACGAGATGCAGCTACTGGCCGGGGTGGTGTAATTGCTTTAAGAGAACTTCTAAAAAAGTTAGATATTGCCGATAAAAAACTTACCGTTGCAGTACAAGGTTTTGGGAACGTAGGTTCATTTTTTGCGACAATTTCTCAAAAAGAACAAAAGTTATGGCAGTTGGTTGCGGCCAGCGATTCTGGTGCTGCAGTTTACTCTGGTAAGGGATTGGATGCTGAAAAACTTGATAAATTTAAGCAAAAAGGTGGGCGATTTAGCGAATATAAATCAGGTGATACGAAAATCATATCTAACAAGGATCTTATAGGCTTGCCAGTAGACATACTTGTGTTAGCGGCGTTAGGTGATTCTATAACAGAGACTAATCAGGCTGAGGTTAAAGCAAAATACATAGTTGAATTAGCTAATGGACCAGTTAACGAAGCTGCTTATGATTATCTGACAGAAAAAGGAAAAATTATTTTGCCAGATATAATTGCAAATTCTGGCGGTGTAATCGTTAGTTATTTCGAGTGGCTTCAAAATAATAAATCTGAACACTGGTCTGTTGATAAAGTTAATAATAAGCTTGAAGAATATATGGTGAATGCGACTTCTGAACTTTATGAAACCTCAAAAGAAATGGATATTTCTCTTAAAGAAGCAGCCTTTGTTAACGCAATAAAAAATCTATTATAGAGTCAGTTTTTTATTAGATTTTGTACATTGTGCTTGCTTGCAATAGGTTGGTGATATTGTCACAATATATTTAAGCATTAGAAATATTATGTACAGAGTAAATAAAAGACATAGCAATCGTTTAATATTAGGTGAATTTATATTGTTTATTGTCCCGATAACAATAGTTTTAGTATTTCTTATCTGGTTTGTTTTCTATAGAAGTACAACTGATACAGTCAGTTTTGCAAAACCTGGGGTTCAAGTTGCAAGCGTTGCACCAAAAACTACATTATTCAGTACTAGTTTGTTCTCAATAACATTACCAGCTACTTGGGTATCGGACGGATATAAAAACCCATTTAGTAACCAAGAATATTATGAATATCGAAATATGCAAAAAAATTATGATGATCAATGGTTAAGGGTATATGTAGACGTATTTCCAAGTGACTTCCCGATAAATGATGTATTGCCTGTTACTGTTGAAAATAATCGTATGGTTCCGGGAACGATATCAAGCGATTGTAGTACCTTCAATGGCGCTCCAACCGAGAACACAAATAGCGCAACCGACAATCAACCTTGGTTAGCTAATTGGCAAGGTATTAGTTTTACCTGCGACATGGTGCCGAGTCAAACTGTTGGGACTGCCAGTATATCAGAAGGTTATGGGATTACACTTAAAAGTAAAAACGGAAGTAGTCATAAGTATTTTATTGTTTATATTGATGATAGTGCTGAACCAAGTTTTCAAAATATAGTAAATGCAGTGCAAAGTTTTGTAACTAACTAAATTAAGTAATATAATTACCACATTAACAACATATTCTTGTTAAGAGATTGGAATCACGTTAAATTCGTGAACTGTGCCGCAACTGTGGATGAGTAAGTAAAAAATATTTACTCTAAGTCAGACACATTCTCTAGACAAGCTTATCTATAACTTTCCGAGCAGAAAGTAATGATTTAAATAAAAATCGTTTAAAAATTGCTCGGTGGAGAATTGGAAAATATGATTCTAGCCGAGCAGCTAAATGAAAATCACAATAAGAAATGTACAGTTTATCCGCCTGAACTTGCTAGTATTTTAAGATTAAGAGATGCTACCAATAATGGCTATATACCTGAGCAAGTTTTGCAACGCGTTACTGACGAGGAAATGAGTCTTGTTGCTGAAGGAATCAAAGGTCATTTAAACATACCTTTTGACTATGCATTAGTAGATGGAAGTTTAAGAGCCGCAGATGGTCAAGAATGGCTAGAAATAATGAGGAATGGAATTAATTATTTTGAAGAAGCTTATTTAAATGATTCAAGATTTGAATTCCTATTAAAACGAGCTATTTACGAGTACGAGGAAGCACACAACGCAGAGGACTTGGCTAAAGGTGATATATCTTGTCAAACATTATTAACAATTTCACCTTATCCAGAAGAAGCTGCAAACGAATTTGGAAAACAATTTATTAGAGAAAGAGGCTGTCGACCAGAAAGAAAACTGGCATTCATTAGAGCTATTGAACGGACTCCGGAAGGTGTGAGAATGTATTCTCGCGGCATAGATAATTCAAAGCTCAGTATTTGGAATGATATTGTTAGTAAAATCGATCATAAATACCGAGTATCAAATTCTAATGACTTAGTTAAGAAAACTATTAGAATCAATAAGAAGGCTATTGATGCACTAGATCAACTGCAAGAAGATTATGAAAGTTATTTCGGAATAACCCGATCGCTTTTTCAAAAAAATGACGTTTGGTTATTTATGCAATCTCAAAAAGAATTGACCGATTATTTTATTGAGCAATTAACAATTTTAAGCCAATCTGATCTGGAAGGAGAAGAATTACTCCTATTAGCCAATGAATTAAGGTATCAATATTGGTCAACAATGTCATTAAGGTTTAAGGATAAACAAAGTAACAATCAAAATATTTCCTATGGTTCGGTCAGTAGCGATTTCGTTGGATCTGCTAATATAATGGCTTCGCAAGGCGAAAAACTATATGCATGTAATAACTCTATTAGCTATGGTTCGAGAACTTCCACTTCATCGACATTAAGTTCAGTAGATGGTATGCAAAAAATGATGCTTGATATTTTTGGTGAGCAGGAACATATACAGGATTGTGTGAACTGTCCTTTTTGTCACCGAATTGTTAAAGCTAGGATAGGGTCTCATAGAAGTACTATCGAATGTTTAAGATGCAGGGCAAAAGTAAATTGTAAAACGGGCAAGAGGATTGACCATAAAAGTGAAAATGATCCATGGTCTATACTCGATATAATATTCCCCAACTAAGCGTAATGATTTTGTAAATAAAGAAGATGTTTTTCTCGGAATTTTCTAAACTCAGTTTTATTAAATCCATTTCGTTTTATGAATGAACTAATTTTTTCACTTCCTATGTAATGTGGCATCATAACGTAGGAAACCCCTTCCTGGTATAAAATAGACGCTTCGTTAGCTGTTTCAGCTGCGCAAACAAATACCGCACTTGGATTAGCATGTTCCAACCAACGGACTAGAAACAAGTTAGTATTGTGATCGCTAATTGTTGAAACGATCAATTTAGCTCGGGATAAATTTAACTCTTCTAGTAATTCAATATCAGTAGCATCACCATATATAAAATGGATATTTTTTTCAGTCATAATATCTACAACTTCCGGATCGTAATCTACAACTACAAAACTTTTTTTCATTTGATTGATTACCCGGATAAATTCACTCCCACCTTTTTTATATCCAAATAGAACCATGTCATAATTCTGGAATTTAATATTCTCAATTTTAGTTTTGCGTCGCTCAAATAATGACAAATTTTGGCTAAACAAACTATAAAGTGAATTGGAATAAGTTATTGCGTAAGCTGACACTGCAATTGTTATCAGAGCTACAATAGTAATTATATCGGTAATATTACCTCTAACTAAACCTTGCTGGCGAGCCAGCATTATCATAACTAAAGAAAATTCACTGATTTGCGCTAAACTAGTGCTTGCTTTAAAGCTAGTGTTTTTAGTGTAGCTTAAGGCTCCCATAATGATCATGGTAACAAGAGGTTTAAATAAGATGACAACTAGACTTAAAACTAATACTGGCAGCCAGATAGCACTAAAATGACCAAAACTTAATTGTGTTCCCAGAACTATAAAAAATACTACCACAAAAAAATCTCTTAAAGGTCTAAGACGAGATGCAATTTCTTGAGTATATGGAAGGTTTGCTAAAGCTACACCAGCAAATAGGGCCCCCACTTCTATAGAGAATCCAAAATGTTGGAAAAGAGCTGCTGCTCCAAAACCCCAGCCTATAGCAAATAGAAATAAGAACTCTTGGCTACCAGCAATAAGTTTAGTCATTTTCGGTAATAGTAAGTTACCAATCAGAAACAAAGGAATTAATATTAGTGCGCCTTTCAAACATAAATTGAGCATACTTGCTAAAGAAAAACTGCCTTCACTGCGTGCTGTAATTAGGATTAGAACAAAAGCTGCAATTATATCCTGGACAAGTAATATTCCAATAGTAATTTTTCCATACAGACGGGATTGTTCTTTTTTATCACTAAGTAGTTTTAATACGATGATGGTACTACTGAAAGCTAAAGCTAAACCTACTAAGACACTTTCTGTCTTTGTATAACCAAAAAATCTACTAATTAAAAAACCTAATAGGCTAGTAAACAATATTTGTGCACCACCGGTTATAGTGGCTACTTTGCCAACCTCTTTAATTACCTTAGGACTAAGACCTAATCCGATAATAAATAATAATAACGCAATTCCAATATTGGCAAAAACATTGAAAGTCTGATCATTGTTAACAATATTAAGTATCGAAGGTCCAACTACGAGACCAGTTAGAATATAACCTATTATGAGTGGTTGCCTAATTATCCGCATAAATAATGATATTCCAGCACCAATAGCGATAACGAGACTAAGTTCTAGAAAAAAATTTGAAGTCATTTTTTGGTTTTATATTTTTTATTGAACTTCCTTAAATATAGCATCTTTTTTAAGTAAGAAGAAAAAGACTAGAGGGTTGACGCTAATGCTTTTTATTGGTAGTATCAAATTTGTCACTTCAAAAGGGAACTTAGAGAGACAAAAAATAACCAAAAAGGTACTAACAAATTATTTAGTGCCAAAATAAACAGGAGGAATAGGCTGTTATGCCTATTAAAATTAAAGCGATGGCATCTCGCTGTCAGCGCATTAAAGTACGAGTAAAACCAGCTTCTTGGCAAGTTTTTATTGAGTATTAATTAAAAATTCTATTAAGAAGTTTTAGTTGTTGTGGTGGCTTGGATAGCTTGCTTAATTACAGATGAAAAGCTTGATACTGTATCAATATTTTGATTATTGAGCATTTTACCATTTAAGAAAAATGTAGGTGTTCCTTGGATGTTTAATTTAGTACCGGCTTGAATATCTGCCTCGATAGTATTATTTACTGCTTCACTGGCTGAGTCCGTTTTAAATTTATTAAGATTAAGCCCAATAGACGTTGCTAGTTGGTCAAAATAAGTTGATGGATCATTTAAATTAACCCAACTATTCTGATTTTCATACAATAATTCATACATTGGGAAGAATTTACCTTGTAAACCAGCTGCTTCCGCTGCTCGTGCCGCTGCTAATGCATTAGGGTGAAGACTTTCTAACGGAAATTCCATAAAGGAATATTGTATTTGGCTTAGGTATTGCGATAGGACTTGAGTCACGATGGGATAAAATGCCCCACAAGCTGGACACTGGAAATCTCCATATTCTACAAGATGAACCTTACTTGATAGATCTCCTTCGGTATGATTACTCACGCTTGCCGTAGTAGTGGAGGCATTGCTAGTCGTATTATTATTCTTGTTTGTAAATATAAATAGTCCTGCAATCGCTAGTATTACTATGACTAAGATTACGATAAATTTTCTGTCCATCTAGTCCTCCAATATATTCTTGAACTATTGTATCAGCTAAGACCTAAAAAATATCTTAGTATTATTATTTATAGCCTATACTTAAAAATAGACATGATTCAAATCATATTATTAGTTTTGACCATTGCATTAACTTTATATGGCATATTGCTAGTGAGAAGCTTTGAGTATATGAGTATTACAGAGCTAAAGCGCCAAGCTAGAGCAGGAAATGCTGATGCAAAGGCTGTCTATCCGGTAAGAGTATATGGAATGCAACTATGGATGCTTCTATGGGCAATTTTAGGGTTTTTAACTTCATCAATTATTCTCCTGTTTCATAGTTTAGTTGGTCCCTATTGGACAATATTAATTAACGTACCATTTATTGTTTTAATCCATGCAGTTTTACCATGGACCCGACGTCCCAAACCTAATTTACATATGGCGGCCGTAGTTAGTCCGTATATTGAAAAGGTTCTAGTGATTATGTTCCCAGTTCTAAGATTTTTTGAAAAATGGATTGGTCGTTGGATTCAGCCAGAGCCCATACTTCTAATACAAAGCAAAGATGAGCTTTTGGAGATATTAAGACATAATGCTGATGAGTTTGATCATATTAATCGTAATGAATTAAAAATTGCTGAAAATGCCATGACTTTTGGTGAAAAAACTGTTGGAGACTGTATGACGCCATTAAATACTGTTAATTTTATTAGCGCCAAAGAACAATTAACACCAGTGGTACTAGGTGAATTACATGATAGCGGTCACGCCTGTTTTCCTGTTTATCAAGGAAGTAATCAAAACATAGTAGGAAGTTTATTTCTTAGGGATGTATTAAAGTCAAAAGGCAATAAGAGTGTTAATGAAGTCATGAGGTCGGATGTTTATTACATTAATGAAACTCAAACACTAGATTATGCATTAAAGGCATTCCTTAAAACAAGACATCATATATTCGTTGTAGTAAATGAATTTGAAGATGTGGTTGGGTTACTATCGATTGATGATGTGCTAGCACAAATTATTGGTCACACCATTCTAGATGAGTTTAATCAATTCGATGATTTAAGGGCAGTAGCTAAACAAACCGCCAAACAAAAACAAACCGCACGTGAGCTAGAGCACGTCTAATCTGTTATAATGACCAAATATGAGAATATTAGCTGAAAACTTAATTGACCACTTAGATAAAACTGTAAATATTGAGGGCTGGCTTCATAAAAAACGTTTACTAGGTGGTCTAACTTTTATTAATCTTCGTGATCGAAGTGGATTAGTGCAGGTTTTAGTAGAAAGCAAAAAAGAAGTAGAAAAACTGCGTGGACTTCAAATTGGAACAGTATTATCTATTACTGGTAAAGTTATAAAAGACGATAGGGCCCCTGGTGGTATTGAAGTTCATGATGCTAATATTGATGTTTTAATGGCAGTTGAAGACGTTCCTCCAATAGAAATTGATAAACCACTTGATCATAAATCAGAAAATCTCGATACTTTATTTGAAAACCGAGTAATTGGTTTACGTAATATTCAGGAATCGGCAATATTTAAAATAAGATCTGATATAAATCGGTTTATTCGTGAATTTTTATGGGATCAGGATTTTATTGAAATTCAAACACCTAAACTATTGGCTGAAGCGACCGAAGGCGGGGCAGAAGTATTCAAACTAGATTATTTTGGTCAAGAGGCTACACTTGCTCAGAGCCCACAATTTTATAAGCAGATGATGGTAGGTGTTTTTGAAAGAGTGTTCGAAATTGCCCCTGCATTTAGAGCCGAGCCTTCAGCTACAACTAGACACGTATCTGAAGTTACGATGTTAGATATAGAAATGGGATTTATTAAAAATCACGATGATGTATTAAATCTGGTTCAAGATATGCTTTATGAAGTTGTAACTAAAATCCAACAGAAATACTCGAAGACATTTAAGTCTATGAATATCCAGCCGACGATTATAACTAAAGAGTTCCCTCGTTTCAAGGTAGCCGAGATACATAGGTTATTCACTGAAGCTACTGGAAAAGATACTACTAATGAAAAAGATCTTATGCCAGAAGAAGAAAAATGGATATGTGATTATGCAAAAAATAAATATGGTTCGGAAGCGGTTTTTGCAACTAGTTTTCCGGCTTCTGCAATGAAGTTTTACCATGCAATAGATCCAGAAGACCCAGATACGGTTTTATGGGCAGATTTACTTTTTAGAGGATTAGAAATAGCCACTTGCCCAGTTCGTGAAAACCATTATGAAAAGCTACTGTTACAGATGAAAAAAGCTGGTTTAAATACTGATCATCCTGGGTATAAATATTATCTTCAAGCCTTTAAATATGGTCTCCCTATGCATGGCGGATGCGGATTCGGAATAGACCGTTTAGTACAAAAATTAATGAGCCTAAATAATATTAGAGAGGCGATATTATTCCCAAGAGATATTAATCGTTTGACTCCATAGTTATTGGCACGTTGAACTATATAAAATATGTCTGGTAGAATATAACAGTTATGTTTAAACATAAAAATGATCCTCAAACTGATAGTGATCAAATTGATCCGCAAATAATAAAATTAATGGGTCCTCCTCCTGGTGAAGCTAATTCTAGTGCTACCCAAAAAATAGAAGTTGATGAAAATAATTCAAATGGAGAGCAAAGCTCAGATGAAAAGACAGCTGAATCAAAAGTAAGTGAAACTGAAACTATTAAAACTATTGAACCAGATATACTCCCGGTCATTGAGAAAAATATAGGTTTAGGAAATCAGAAAATCAATGAATTAAAAACAGCTGCAGCTGTTCGAGATATTGAGGCCCATGAGGACGAAGTATTAACCTTACCCAAAGAAGACATCAAATTGACTACTAATAAGTCAAAAACTAAGCATACAGGTTTTTCGAAATTTTTTAAAAAATTGTTTTGATAATATTTTGTTTCAATAATTTTATAAATTTGGACATATAATGATAAAAAACAGAGGTAAATTGGACTCCTTGCTAAGTTTTTTAATGGTACAATATTGATAATGCAATATCGCTTTGTACTATTAATTTTAATTGCTGCCGCAATACTTTTTCCATTTAATGCATTTGCTCAAGATATGGATTTGAGCGGAGCAAGTAGAGATGAGCGTTTGACTGAAGACGTAATACAACAAAAAGTTGTGTTAGATAGTGCAACAAGAATAATGATAATGTCTAGATGTCAGCTGGCCCAGGATAAGCTAAGAATAATTGAAAATGCAAACAGTAACTTAGTCCAAGAAAGAATCAATACTTATAATTATATTCAGGATGAACTTCAGGCGATTAAAGTCAGAATGATGAGACAAGGTGCCGATGCATCCGAAGCAGATCTAATGACAGGTAAAATTCAATCAGCGTTAGATAGTTTTACGATTCAAGCTAATAATTATGGTACTGCGCTTGATGATGTAGTTAATGTGGATTGTTCACAAAACCCAGAACAATTTGAAGCAGGTTTGATAGTTATGAGAATCCAAAGAGCTGATCTATTAAAGCAAGCTGAAAATTTAAAATCATTGTTTATAAATGATCAGACAGATATATTTAACCCACTAAAATCAAGATTAACGATTTAGATATATGCAAGAAGAAAATATTAAACTACAGGATCGGGAAACCAGCCCTTTACTGGCGATAGGAATAGCCGTTTTAGTTGCGACGATAATGACAATAGTAACTACATTAATATTCCTAAATTCTGGTGCATACACTACTGTCAAACAAATCCAAACTGGTTCAGAGATTATTACACCTTATCAACTCTCTCAAGTTGGTATAGATACATCAAAACCTATTAAAGCATCTGATATAGATGACTATGCAAGTACCATTCAAAAAAGTTTACAGACTTTAAATGATAATCAAGATTTTGGACCTGTCCCAGTATCGGATAATTCCTTGGGGCTTTAATAGTCATTAAGCTAGAGGTATTTTTTCTTTCCTGATAAGAGCCCAAATTGCACTTACGGCGGCCTTGCGCTTGGTAGCTGAGGTGGAAAAGAGAATTGTAACAGTGACTGCCTTGCTAGTAATTTTGTCGATAGATTCGAGAATAGGCCCTTCTTTAACATATCTTGCGGTTTCAGGGTCGCTGGCAAGTTTTTCAGCAATATCTGCTAATTTTGCCTCAAATTGCTTAGTTGAAAAGTCTGGGCTTAAATCTATTTGTTCACGTGCTTTTAATCTGCCAACACTTAAATTCGTAGTTATCCCTATATTCCCATTAGGAATGTGATGTAAGCTGCCATCATCGTCTCTTATGGCTGTAGTTCTTAGCGAAATAGCTTCTACTCTACCAGTAACGATATTGTTAAGTTGAATATAGTCATCAATGTGATATTGATTATCGATAACTATAAATATGCCTGTAATAAAATCTTTGATAAGACTTTGCATACCAAAAGCTATTGCGGCTCCGATTAAACCAGCGCTTGTGAGTAATGGAGCTATAGGTAATTTTAATGTATTTAATATTGTTAGAACTGCAACTAGCCAGACAATAAAAATTGATAATGCCCTAGCAATATTATTTAAAGTCTTGAGTTGTTTTTGTCTATATTTTCTTTTTACTGAAGATGGTTCACTTTTGGATTGCAAGATTAGTATGCCGCTCAAAACTACTTTCAATATTTGTTGACATACTATAGCAACCAGAATTACAATCAAAACTTTTATGAATCGATTGTCACTGATTACGCTAACGTTATGCCACAAGTTATTCATAAGCATCTTCTATTTTGCTTTGTTTGTTAGCTCTTGTCGAGCCCATTCGTCCAAACTATCACCACCACCACCGGCCATACAGATGACTAAATCTCCTGTATTGGCATGGACTAAGATGTTATCCCATAGTTCCTTGTCTCTTTTAGCTGCTACTGCAGGGGTATTTTTGCTTAAATATGTGATTAAATCTGATGGAGTTAAAATTGTTTGATTTGGGTCTTCTCTAGCCAAGTAGCTAGGTAACCAATAGACTTTTTTAGCAGATTCAAAAACATTAGTATAAAGATTCTTCATATAATGTTGTCTTCTGTCAGTAAGTGGTTCATAAACAACCACAATTTTGTCTGATAATTCTTGAGCCATTTCCATTGTTGCTCTAATTTCCTCGGGAGTATGAGCATAATCGGTATAAATATTATTTGCTAGACGTTCAAACCGTCTAGATGAGCCAGGGAATTTACGAGCAATTTCAATTAAATCAACACAAGTTTTACCGGTTAATCGGCTTATGGCTTCAATAGCAACTCTAGCATTCTGTCGATTTTGTAGGCCGGCAAGCATGATATTTTCTAATGTTTCATCAGTATTAGGCAATACACTTACAGATTGGCTAGGACCTATACTCAAATACTCTGCATCTTTAGCAAACAGGTAAGTTTGTCTACTTTTAGCTATAAAGTCTTTAAAAGCTTGTTTATATTCGCTTCTTGTTGGGTATATTTCATGATGATCCCAATCAACCACAGTAATAATATCTATAAAAGGTTTAAAACTTAAAAAATTCCTATCAAATTCATCACACTCATAGACAAAATATTCACTGTTTGGATCATACTCTCCCATGGGCCCAAAACTAATTTTAGCGCCTACAGAATAACTTATGGGGATTTTTAATTCTTTAAACAACCATACTACCATTGCAGTAGTTGTAGTCTTACCATGTGTCCCGGCAATCGCAATTAGCTTTAATTTTTTCTCACCAAGAATCATATTCAGGCATGCATCTCGCTTACTAGTTTTAATGCCATTTGTTTCTGCGAATATAAATTCGGGATTTCTGGGATTCGTTATGAATACTGCAGAAGAAAATACAACCCAATCAATCGGATTTTTAGCATGTTCAGCAGCAATTTGATCGGCTGATTGGCCGATATGCAACTGTATACCATTTTTTTGTAAATAATCTGTATATTGACTCTGTTTGGCATCAGATCCTGATACTGTAAATCCTGCTTGATGAGCAATTAAAGCAAGAGGACATAAACCGGCACCACCGATACCAGAAAAATATATGTGCATATCTATTAATCCTAACTCATATATTGTGCTAGTCCAAATTCGATAATTTAAAGTCGCATATTAGTTTTTTGCAGCCGATTAAGCTCTATTCGAGGTACAATCTTAAGTATGAATGATAACCAATTTTACGAAACTTGGCATCATTATCGTAAAATCTCACTAGTTGGCCTTAGTGTTGCTTTTGTAGTTGCCTCAACAATTTGCATGCTATCTTTACGTGAAAATAATTTAAACATGATTAGATTAAGGCAAGATGTATATACCGCTGATAAACAAAATAGTGACATTAGTACTGCATTAAATAATCTCAGACAATACGTTTTCGACCATATGAATACGAATCTCAGTGCTAGCAGTCAAAGCGGTGAAGCACCGATACAGCTGGTGTATAGCTATAATCGGGCTGTAGATGCCGCAGAAGCTGGTACAGCAACATCAAGCGATGCTAATCAAGTCTATAATGATGCGATTGCACTTTGTCAGAAAGAAATGCCAGTGATTGCACTTCCATATAGAGCTCAATGTGTAGAAAGTTATATTACTTCCCACATAAGTCAATCTAAAGCTGCTGCCACTAACCTACCCGCCAAAGAACTTTATACATATGATTTCGTCAGTCCTTATTGGACACCTGACTTGGCAGGTTGGTCACTGGTGGCAACTATAATCCTGGGAATACTGCTTATTTTTAGAATAGTCGCTGGTTTGATTATCAATAGACGTTTGAAGTAATAAAAAAATCCCCTGAGGTGAGCCAAGGGGATTTTTTAAATTGAGGTTTTATTTTATGGGTTTGTGGTATTTGAAGTGCTGTTATTCGAGCTAG
>Ga0302320_10008684_pt1 | contig 22013 bp, 19 predicted proteins | sample Bog_T0_3_FD_202130 | JGI IMG/M metagenome (GOLD analysis project Ga0302320, IMG submission 202130) | Peat permafrost microbial communities from Stordalen Mire near Abisko, Sweden - Bog_T0_3 | ecosystem: Environmental > Terrestrial > Soil > Wetlands > Peat | place: Sweden: Abisko, Stordalen Mire...
AGTCCAATCCGCTGGCGACCGTGGTGAGTGCACTGTTTGCGGCATGAAACTCCAGCACCGTGTTGAGCGTGCTTTCGGAGATAAAAACGTTGCCGGCACCATCCACCGCGACGCCCACCGCGGCATAGAGCCCTTTAACAAGGGTGAACGGTGTGCCCCCGGCAGGAACTTCAATAATGCTGCTGTCATCCGCTATGAAAACGTCTCCGGCGGCGTCTGCCGCAATTCCTTCCGGCGCGGCGTCCAAACTGCCGGCCAGGGTGGTTTGCGCGCCCCCTCCGGCGGGCAACTCCACTACTCGGTCATTGCCGTAGTCGGCGATGAACACATCGCCGGCGGCGTCCACAGCAACTCCGGAGGGATTGCTTAATCCCGTTCCCAAGGTTCCCTGCGTCGTCGTCCCTGCGTATACCTTCCACACGACATTCGCAGCGAAATCGGCGATAAAAATGTTGCCGGCGCTATCGACGGCAACGGCGATCGGACTTTTGAATCCCTGGCCGATGGTGATCTGCGGGCCGCCGCCGGCAGGCACTTCCACAACTTGCGCTGTATTGTCATCCTCGAAGAACAGATCACCTGCACTGTCCAACGCGACTGCCCTTGGGTCTTTGACTGTGATCCCCAGGGCAGTTTGCTGGCCCGTAAACGCCGCGGTCTGTGCATGCAGATCGATCGGCAAACCCAAAATGAGGCCGAGAACGAGAGCGATAAAAAGGGATTGAAAGCAGTTCCAACGGCGAGCGATTGGGATTTCGGATTTAAATATGGAAGCGGATGCCGCGCATCGTCCGTCCGCGTAGTGCAGGTTCTCCAATGCAATGACTATCGGCTTGAATCCTTCCTTTCCAGAAAAATTGGACCTGCTAGCCGCTTCCATTTCACCGTTTGCCGTCATTTTGATTCCCTCCCACTCCCGTTGAGCTAATAGGGATTCTCTTACAAATCGCTTGCAATGCCAATGAGGTGGGGATGAGTTGTGATCCGTCTCTTGTTCATACAGAACTCATACAAGCCGGTAGACCCCTTGTCTTAGGCTCCGGTTGCATTCCCCGGATCCGGGAAGCAGAGAGGCATAGAGAAAGCCAATGACCTTGAAGATGAGCTGTCGGGTATTGTGTGAGGGCTATGAGGCAGAGCGCCGCGTCTGGAATGGAATGATCGATCGCAAGCCGCGGTGGATTGCTCGTCCCAGCAGCATCGATGATGTGATGCAGGCAGTGCGTTTTGCTCGCGAATCGGGCCTTCCCATCTGCGTGCGGAGCGGTGGGCACAGTGTGTCGGGCATGTCGGTAGCTGACGGCGCTCTCATGGTGGACCTGTCGCTGATGAAGAGCGTGCAGGTTGATCCCATCCACCAAACCGTCATCGCTCAAGCCTGCGTGAAATGGGGAGAATTCGATGCGGAGGCGGAAAAGTATCGTCTCGCTGCAACGAGCGGTGTCATCTCATCCTCCGGGATTGGCGGGCTGACCCTTGGCGGCAGCATCGGCTGGCTTATGGGAAAGGCCGCATGGGCGCGCCACGGGAGACGGCCGGCTCAGTTTTGGCGGATTTGCTCCTCGCGACAATTCCGGAAGACAAGATGAGTACGATTCCAACGTTTCGCGCCACCCGACCTCCACCAAGCTGGAAGACCTTCTGCTCTATGGTGATCAACTCACTGTGAATGGGGTCTGGACGATTGCTGATGCGCATGCAAACTTTCCTCCTACAACCGGATTCCGAAAAACTTCGACAAAATGACTCATGCCTATGGGTTGGGCTGAGCGCGCCTATTTCTGCTCGCCACCTTTCCAAAATCAGCCACAGTTCAACGTTTTGTTGATGGCAATCATGATTTCTACTCGGAAGAATGGGTTGCGCGGCAAGCCGATCGCGTCGAATTCAGTGTGTAAACATAAATAGATTATGAATTCACCAGATGTCTCCCGAAATGTACTGGCCGCTTCTGACAGTGAAACCCAATCCGTTAATTTTGACTTCGAAAACACCTATGCGCGGTTGCCGGAGCGCTTCTATTCCAGACTTGCCCCGACACCAGTGGCTGCTCCGCGCTTGGTCAAGCTGAATGTGGAACTGGCGCTCAATCTGGGTTTGGATCCAGATGCATTGGCGAGTGCATCTGGCGTAAATATCCTGGCCGGGAACATTGTGGCCAAGGGAGCTGAACCGCTAGCGCAGGCTTATGCTGGTCACCAGTTTGGACATTTTGTGCCTCAACTTGGTGACGGCCGCGCTAACCTGTTGGGCGAAGTTGTGGGGCGGGATGGGGTGCGGTACGACATCCAATTGAAAGGCGCCGGCCCAACGCCGTTCTCTCGTGCAGGTGACGGGAGAGCCGCGCTCGGCCCGGTGCTTCGCGAGTACATTGTGAGCGAGGCTATGGCGGCCCTAGGCGTGCCAACGACCCGCGCACTAGCTGCGGTAACTACGGGGGAACGAGTGCTTCGAGATACAGCCTTGCCCGGCGCTGTGCTGACGCGCGTAGCTGCGAGCCACATTCGTGTCGGCACCTTCCAATATTTTGCCGCAAGGCGCGACACGGAAGCTATTCGAGCGCTCGCTGACTATGCAATCGCGCGGCATTACCCAGAAGCTGCAGAGAAGAAGCAGCCTTACCGGGCTTTGATGGAAGGGGTGATCGCACGGCAGGCCACCCTGGTTGCTCGGTGGATGCTGTTCGGCTTTGTTCATGGCGTGATGAATACCGATAACACCTCCATTTCCGGGGAAACCATTGATTATGGCCCCTGTGCCTTCATGGAAGCGTATGATCCCGCGGCGGCGTTCAGCTCGATCGATGCCCAGGGTCGCTATGCTTATGCCAATCAGCCACGCGCCGCACTGTGGAACCTGGCGCGCCTTGCCGAGGCATTATTACCGATCCTGACTCAGGAGGCAGGAGGCGAAGAGGCGGGGTTAGCATGGGCGAATGAGGCCCTCGCGGCCTTTGAGCCTGAATATGAATCAGCTTGGGCTCGAGGTCTGCGCCGCAAAATTGGCCTCGTTTCAGAGCGCGAAGGGGATTTGACGCTGGCTGAAGACTTGTTGGAGCGGATGGCCGCCAACAAGGCAGACTTTACGCTGACCTTCCGCCGACTGTGCGATGCAGCAGTTGGCCCTGGAGGCGACAGTGCCGTACGTTCTCTGTTCGCCAACCCTGGTTCCTATGACTCGTGGGCTTCTACTTGGCGCTTGCGACTGGATCAGGAGCCAGGCTTTGCAGAGACTCGTGCCGCAGTCATGCGGGCGGTGAGTCCGGTCTTCATCCCACGCAACCACGTGGTGGAAGCGGCTCTCAAAGCCGCTGCTTGGCGACAGGACTATCAGCCTTTCGAAGAGTTGGTCGCCGTGTTATCGCTTCCATTTGAAGATAGGCCTGGTCTGGAATCCTACGCCCGCCCAGCCAATCCCGAAGAGTACGTCGCCCGGACTTTCTGCGGGACTTGAGTGCCGTGCCTCTTTTTACTGTAATAGAGAATGTAAATACGAGAAACACCCTGAATCCACCTTCCAGCACTGGATGGATCTGAGCAATGCTGCTCAGACTGTTGACTATGCAAATGGGAAGCTTGTGGCTGACTTAGATGAACTCTCGCTGAACCATATCATCGGGAAATTCTTCAAAGTTTGAAAGAAAGACGATTTCGAAGCGCTGTGTTAGTGCCGTAGAACAATCACTTGGCTCTGCATTTCAACTCGAGTGCCTAAGTTACACCTCGACCAAAGCATTCGCGCACTTGGACTTAGTGTTACTCCTGAAGTCCACGACGGGGGCATATGGCTACCTTGAGTTTTCCCATCTCTTTGGTCGATTCCACGCACATTCCGGCTTTGGAGTGCATAACTCCCCTGGCGCAACCCAGGCGGAGACAAGACGACGCTGTGAGTCGCGCTCAGGCAGGAGACCACGACGCTTTCTCCGAACTTTACGCGCAGCACAAGAAACACGTCTTTTCAATCTGCTTGCGTATGTTGCGCGACTTTTCGCTTGCGGAAGACCTTACGCAGGAGACATTTCTGCAGTTACACCGGAAGATCGAGTCTTTTCGCGGCGACTCCGTTTTTAGCACGTGGCTGCATCGGATGGCAGTGAATACAGTGTTGATGCACCTTCGCAAACACGTGCTTGCGGTCGTGTCGCTGGACCATCTCATGGAGAACATTCCTGAAGAGCGGGCCGGACGCAACTTCGGAACTCGCGATCTTGAGCAGGCAGGGGCCATCGATAGGGTGACAATCTACCGCGCGATTGCTAGTTTGGCGCCTGGCTACCGCAACATCTTTATCCTTCACGACGTTCACGGTTATGATCATGGCGAAATTGCGTCGATGTTGGAATGCACCTGCGGCAACACTAAATCTCAACTCCACAAAGCGCGGCGTGTACTCCGTGGTGCTCTTATTCCAGTTACGAGCGCGGTTCGGCAAGCGGCAGAAACGAGCGAGACAACCCCTTCGCAGGTTAAGCCAAGCAACCCAACTCAACCCGCGAAGACTTGGGACGCAGTGGGATTGAGCGCTTAGTAAACATGAATCGCGCTTGCCACGTAGCGGGCGCCGTCGAAGCCCGCGGAAACTGTCACGTGATCTCCTTGGTGGATGCCCTTGCTTGCTTGGAGGCGCCCAGAGTCAAAGGAGATTTGATAACTTTGTTCGTCTGATGAGTCGACGAGCACCAATGTTCCGGCATGCAAGTCGAGAACGGAGATGTCTCCGGTGAATACAAACGCAGATCCGGGAATGGCCAGCACAGAGATCTGACTGGCAACACCTCGACCCTGTTTGTCCGGTTGAAACCTGACGGAGATCAAACTGCCCCTTACGAGATCTGAAAACCCAGGTTGCGACAGAGTAAATTCGGGCTGACCCACACGCGCTACCGCAGTACCCTCCGGCACGAACAGTTTGAAGGGTTCGCGAAGCATGACAGAACTGATGTTCAATTCACGAGTCTCGGGATTGAAGTTCATTACGCGCCCCTGATATTCACCTTCAGGCGATTGCGCGAGCATGTGAATGCTGACGGCGTAAACGGCAGTTCCATCTAATAACGTTTGTACCGAGGCATGGTCAGACGGACCCAGATCGCGAAGAGGAATCTTGTTTCCATCCCGAAAGATTTGGGTGCGTTCATCGAAAAGCACTTTAACTTGATGCTGACCAAAGACTTTCAGGATGAGTTCATCACGGACGGGATCCACGCTTTTTATTTCACCTCCCAGGATCGTACTCTTGCCTCGGGGCAATGGCGGCAGTGCGGGCGAGCCAATTGACGCGTTTGCCGATTTTAAAGACGACTGCGGAGCCGGAACCTGGGTCTGTGCATTGGCACTTGGCATGTTTGAAAGAGCTACACCGCTAAGAATAAGTGTCGTGAGAAGTGATTTCATATCGGCACACCCTTGCTGCAGTTTGACTTGTTAGACATTTGATTGGATGGCGAGTAGCGAGGATAGGTGGCCTTCGGGTTTCCCAAAAGCGATCAGTTGGGTCTGGCAACTGAGTTGATTCTTGCGCATCTAAGTGAAGGTGGGCGTGTCGACGCGCCTGGAGAATGCGATCGCGATGATGCCTCTTAAACTAATAACCGCCATTGCGACGATTGCAATCCTTGGGCCTCAGGCCCGGGCCGGGGACGTGCTGAAAATCACGATTCCGAGGCGCAGCGAATTGACGCCTGTGCAGCGGCTCAATCGCGAGGGCGTTGAAGCGGTCAAGAAACAGCAGTATGAAAAAGCAAGCGCGTTTTTCTACAAGGCATATCTTTATGACCCTGCTGATCCTTTCACGTTGAACAACCTCGGTTATGTCTCCGAATTACAAGGAGAACTGGATAGGGCTCACAAGTTTTATACCCTTGCGTCCGAACAGGGATCGAACGCGACCATCGACAAGAGTAATGCGAAGCAGCTGGAAGGAAAGCCGATGCAATCCGCGTTTCAGAGCCTTCAAGATGTTCCCATGAGGGTTAATCGCATGAACGTAAATGCGCTGAATCTTTTGTCGAAAGATGGTGGACGGCAGGCTGTGTCGCTGCTTCGTGAAACGCTCCGTCTCGACCCACAGAATCCGTTTACGTTGAATAATCTTGGAGTTGCCTACGAGTCAATAGGAGAGTACGACAATGCATTGAGATGTTACAGCGAGGCGGCCGCATCGAACTCTTCTGAGCCTGTAGTAGTGACGCTCGATCGCTCATGGAGAGGCAAGCAACTAAGTGCAATGGCAGCGTCGAGCGCGAGGCGGCTGGAACAGCGGATGAGAAAGATGGGCAATGCGGAGCTAAGTGCCGCGATGCTGACCGAGCGCGGCGTTGCTGCTGTCAACGAGAACGACTGGTCTGCTGCAAAGCAGGACTTCCTGCATGCCTATTCGCTCGATCCAGCGAGTGCGTTTTCGCTCAATAACCGCGGGTTTGTAGCGGAGATGGAAGGCGACCTGGAGACCGCGCAGTTTTTCTATGAGAAGGCCCGAAGGGCCGATAACTCGGACGCGAAAGTGGGCCTGGCTACCCAGCGGGCGGCCGAGGGTAGGAAGCTTTTCGCAGTTGCCACAGATAGCGATCGCCAGGTTGATGGTCAGCTTGACAAATACAGTCAGCAGCGTCACCAGGAGACGGGCCCGATCGAACTGACACCTCGCGGAAATACAGCGGACGGCAATTCCAGCACTCCGGCAAAGCCTTTAACCCCGGGTGTGCAATATGTGCCAGCACAGCCGGCGCCACAGCTTCAATAATCGAGACAAGGACCCAGCTCACATGACCAAGCCCGTAACCAGGACTATGCCGCATCAATCGATGACCTTGCTTTCACGCCTGCTGTTGACACCGCGGGATGAAGATGAGTCGTCTTTGTCGAAGAAGGCGGAACTGAAGTCGGAGCTTCGAAGCATCAGCCGCGAGGAGTTCAACGAGTTAGTGAGACTGGCTAACTCGAACCATGTAATTGTGCGCGGCATGGAAGTCTTTCTTGACACGATGCACGAGGCAAAGGATGATATGCGCGCCGCCTGGGCGCAGGTGGCGCTTGCGGCCGAACGGGCGCGTATCGCTACTGCTCTCGGATTCCTGGAAGAGATTTGCGCAGCCCTTGAGCAGGAAAAGCATGACGTTGCGGTAATAAAATCTCTCGACCACTGGCCCGATCTTGGCAGCGACCTCGACTTATATACAAATGCACTCCCGGAAGCCGTGTCAAAGTTCATGGAACTTCGCTTCAACGCGAAGATTGCTTCGCGAAGCTGGGGAGACAGGCTGGCGGGGAAATGGAATTTTCTGATTCCCGGCCTACCCGAAGCTGTCGAGATTCATATGGGCCGCCTTGGACAAACGGGCGAACAGATCACGATCGCCGCTCATCTGATGGAACGCACGCGGCGAGTAATGGTGGGAAATCGTGCGTTCCGGGTTCCATCGGTATCAGACCGGCTGCTGATTTCCACTTTACAGCGCATGTATCGGCATTTCTACTTTCGCCTGTGCGACATTATCGACTCGGCGGCGCTGGTCGAGATGGGCGATATTGACTATCTGGATCTGCGGTCTTCCGCGACCAATGCCGGCATCTGGGAAGGTGTCGCGACTTATCTCGTGATTGTGTCGGATTATGTGAGCAAGTATCGCGGCTCTGGACTCGAGTTACCGTATTTCGTGCACGCCGCTGCACGATTCGGCGGAGATGAAGTCTACTATGCGCGGGAGTTTCTGCGAGTTCCGATCATGCCGCAGTCTGCCAGGCTTTACGGATCGCAGCTTGCTGGGCTACTGCGAAAGATGGAACTGGAGAGTGGCGCGCGACTTAGTCTGTTGCCTTGGCTCGCAACAGCAGCATTGGTTGGACAAAGAATCACTGGAAGCGACAAAGGCATTTGGTAGTGAAGTAAGTCAAGCTCGCACGACCTGAAGTTGAGAATAAGCAATTCAAGAGCACTCATTGCTGGTCAACCTGCGGTCAACCAAGAGAGGGGGATGCCGGAAACTGTTGTGTCCGGCAGAACATTATGGACAATATGTCGAGGTCAGTTTCCAAATCGGTTACAGGCGGGGCGCTAACTCCCAAGGTGTCGAGCCGCATGATGCAGGATGCAGGAGCATCTACATGGCCACCGATGGGAACGCAGATTCCTGCCGGATATTCATCGAATTCTCGCGCGCCGATGAGAGCGGAGTCGCGACCCATATTCACAATCGACCCGCTGGCGGTCAAGCGCGACAAGACATCGAGCGTGGTTTCGCTTGTTGTCCATGTTGTTGCCATAACTCTGATTCTGACTCTAGCGCTGAAGGTTCGCTCAAACGTTATGCTGCAGCCGACCACCCTTGTAACTCCAGTCGACTTCAAACTAACTGCGCCTCCCCCGATCGTGATGCCGGTGGCAAAAGTACAAGGCGGCGGTGGCGGCGGCGGCGCACATCAGATGGTTGAGGCCAGTAAGGGTCGGCAGCCAATCGTTGCCAAGGATCAGATTACACCTCCGCAGATTATCAGGATCGACAAGCCGAAGCTTGGCGTCGAGCCTACCGAAATGGTGAAGATGCCGGACAATAACAACCTTCCCAATTTCGGCATGACTCAGTCGCCGCAGATCTCGCTGGCCTCGCAAGGAAAGGGCAGCGGGTCGGGATTTGGTCAGGGGTTGGGCGGCGGCCTCGGCGCAGGCCATGGAACCGGCTCGGGCCCCGGCAGCGGTGGTGGCTACGGCGGCGGCCTGATGAGCGTGGGTGGAGGCGTGAGTGCGCCAACGGTTATCCGTTCCGTTCAACCGGAATTCACTGACGAAGCGCGCCAAGCGAACTTTCAAGGCAATGTCTCGGTTCAATTGATCGTCGATTCGGAAGGGAACCCGCAAAACGTCCGCCTGGTTAGTCATCTCGGCATGGGATTGGATCAGAAGGCCATCGAGGCAGTGAGGCAGTATAAGTTCAAACCGGCCATGTATCAGGGACATCCTGTGGCTGTGCAAATCCTCATTGATGTCGACTTCCATCTGCATTGATTCAGGCTTGCGCACTCGTCATAAATAGAAGAGAGGAGCCTCGAACACCTCCTCTCTTTGGCTACAAAAGTCGGATAGGAAACAAACTGCCCAAGGAGCACGTGTAACTCAAGCTACCATTTCGCAGACTCACGCTGTTGACGAGTATTTCGGCTAGACAGCTATTTCGAGTGTCAAAGATTTTGCTCCAGGAATGCTCTTGCTCGGCTGGAGCGCCACTGGAGGTGTGCACATAGGTTCTTAATGCTGGGTTCCGCCGGAGTGCGCTGTCAAGTCTTGTTGGTTGAAGATACGCATTGACCTACCCAAGAGAAAAGCGCGCTGCCGAAAGAATGGCGGAGACCTTAGCGCACATAGCCGCCGGGCCTTCTACTTTACTTATGAATAAATCGGCGTACATAGTATCAGGTGGGATCTCATTAATCCCAGATATAAGGATTACAGGCATGTCAGGCCATCGCTTTTTGATGGCATGAGCCAGTTCAGTTCCCGTCCCACCCGGCATCACTTGATCGGTAAGGACCAGATCTACATTTTGGTCAACTAGAGCCAGCATCGCATCTGGAACGGAACAAGCAGTTATCACCTCATACCCCTGCAATTCAAGGACGAGCTTTCGCAGGGCAAGTGGAAGCTCTTCATCGTCAACGCAGAGAATCAAGGTTTTATCAGTGTCCAAAGGGGGCTCTCGCTGTCTCTTCGCCGATTGTAGGGCGAGAATATTCAAGGTCCTTCAATACCGGGTTGATTCCAGGAAGAATGACACGAAATAATGTCATATGCCGGCCATTGTAGATGAGGCTCCGAAAGCTAATTGTTCCATCGTATTTCTGTATGATGCCTTTGCTAATCCACAGTCCCAAGCCTGTCCCTTTAAGCGATTTGGTTGTAAAAAACGGCTCGAAGAGATGCTTGGCATGTTCAGGTCTGATTCCCAAACCGGTATCGCAAACTGAGATGCACAAATCTGTCCGCCCACTTCCTTCGTTCCAACGCGGGCCCATGCGAATGCGCAGCGTTCCCCCATTTGGCATCGCCTGAATTGCATTGCTGATGAGGTTCAAGAATACCTGCCTCAGCTCTACGGGGAAACCGCGGATTTCCCCGTAGGTGAGGTACCTCTTATCGAGCGAGATTCGATTCAGTAGTAACTGACGGCCCTGCAGTTGGAGAACATCGTCGATGATTTCGCCGATCGGGACGTTTACTGGATGTTGCGATTCCCGGTAAAACCCCAATGTCTGCTTCGTAATATGTCCTACTCTTGCAAGCTCCACCTCCCCTAATTGGGCATAGTACCGAGCCTCTTCATCAAGGGAAGGGTGGTTCCTCAGAAGATAAAATGCATTTGTAATGGCTTCTAGCGGGTTGTTTATTTCATGGGCAATGATTCCAGCAACACGGCCCATTGCAGCCAACCTTTCGGTTTGACGCAGTGCTTCCTCAGCCCGTATCTGCGACGTTATGTCGCGATTGATCTCTAGAATGGACCCTGCTTCCCTCTTGAACACTTGGCGGCTTGCAACAATCAATTCCCGGCCATCCCTTGTTCTCTGAACCAGATTTCCATCCCATCGTCCCCGGTTGATCAGTGTCGATTCGCTGCTTGTCGACCCCACAGGGAACTCAGTTCCAAGAATCTCATGGACCGGTTTTCCGAGAACTTCGTTGCGATCCCAGCCATACAGAGCTTCAGCTCCAGCGTTCCAATAAGTAAGTACTCCTGCCAGATCTCTTACGAGAATTGCTTCCGAAGCTAATTCCAAAAGATCCGCTCTCTCTCGAAGCAGGTTTTCGCTCTCCTGCAATTGACGAGTTCTTTGCTCCACACGAGTTTCCAATTCACGGTTCAGGTTCTCAAGTTCTCTGGTCTTGCGATGCAGTTCCACAAAAACCGATACCTTGGCCCGCAGAACGTCAGGAACTACAGGGACTGAGATGTAGTCAACTGCTCCGCTTTGGTAGCCTTTGATCCTGTCTAGATCGCTCATGCGAACGGCGGATATGAAAAGGATCGCTGTCTTTTGAAAACGTGGATGCTGGCGCATCATGTCCGCCATCTCAAAACCATTGATCTCAGGCATACTCACATCGAGTAGGACGACAGCAACGTCATGCTTAAGGAGTAACTCCAGTCCTTCTCGGCCAGATCGGGCCTTGATCAAGTTTGCATCAAGATTAGCGAGGATTGCCTCATAGCTAAGGAGCTTAGCCGGTTGGTCGTCGACCATCAGTATGTTTACTTGTCGCGTTTCGTTCACCAGATCCCTCTACCCATGAATCTTTCCGTTCGTAACTGGCCGCGCGCCTCTAAAAAGGTAGCAATCATCTCTCACCTGTGTAACCACATGCGCAAAGCAGACAACAATTGTTCTGTGTTAACCGGCTTGGCTAAGTATTCAGATGCTCCAGCCTCGAGGCACTTTTCGCGATCACCCTTCATCGCCTTCGCAGTCAAGGCAATGATGGGCAAACGCTGGAACCTGGGGTTCTGGCGAATCACTTGCATGGTTTCGTACCCATCCATTTCCGGCATCATGATATCCATCAATACAATTCCCAACTCCGGCGTTCCCTCGATAGTTTCGATAGCCTCGCGTCCAGTGCCGGCTGTCAATACCGACATCCCGCGTCTTTCGAGAACGCTGCTGAGCGCAAAGATATTGCGCACATCGTCATCGACGATCAGCACCTGCTTACCTACCAGGGCTTCATCGGACCGGTGCAGACGGTCGAGCATATTCCGCTTTTCCGCTGGCAAATCAGCGACAACGCGGTGAAGAAAGAGCGCAGTTTCATCGAGTAGTCGCTCTGGAGATTCGACATCCTTGACGATTACGCTCCGAGCAAGCGAATGAAGCCTGTTGTCCTCTTCCGGGGAAAGGTCTTTGCCCGTAAAGACCACAACCGGCAGTTCGCTGAGCGAAGGCGTATCGCGCAGGCGCTCCAGAACTTCAAAGCCACTCATGTCCGGTAACCTTAAGTCGAGAACAAGACAGTCATATGCTTCATTAGTAACCGCGGCCAAAGCGTCCGCACCGGTATCGGCAAATGCGACGTCAATGTCATCGTATCCAAGAAGCGCTTCTATGCTGACCTGCTGCGACCTTTCGTCTTCGACTACCAAGAGTCTCTTCCGACGCGGGGTGGCAAATGCTTTGATGCGCGTAATGGCTGCATTGAGACCTTCCGTCGTCGTGGGCTTGGTCACAAAAGCAAAAGCTCCGCGAGACAAGCCATGGTGCCAGTCTTCATCAGAAGTCAGCATTTGAACAGGAATATGACGAGTGTTCGGATCCTGTTTAAGATGATTCAAGACCGTCCAGCCCAACATGTCTGGCAGGAAAACATCGAGTGAAATGGCAGTCGGCCGGAACTCTCTGGCGAGCGAAAGGGCGTCGGTGCCTGTAGCCGCATGCAGAACCTTGAATCCTTTGTCTTTCGAAAGGTCGTAGATCAAACGCGCATAGTGCACATCATCCTCTACAATGAGCAACACTTCATCGCCCGGTTCCAACTCGTTGCGGTCGTCCTCGATCCGCTCATTATGGTGTTCAGTTACGCTCGCGCTCGAAACAGGGAGGAATGATGCAGGCCGCGAATAGACATCACTGCGTATAACTGTTGAAGCAGTCGCAGGTCCGACGTAGGTTTGCGGCAAATACAACGTGAATGTGCTGCCCTGTCCCGGCGTGCTGTAAAGTTGAATTTCGCCTCCAAGCAAACTCGCCAACTCGCGACTGATTGCGAGTCCAAGGCCTGTGCCTCCGTACTTCCGGCTCGTGCCAGCATCGGCTTGCTGGAAGGCCTCAAAGATGATCCTTTGCTTGTCAAGGGGAATGCCGATACCGGTATCTGTTACGGAAAATGCAACGACAGTTCCGCTCGCGCTCAAAATTGGATGATTCTGCGCCCAGCCGTGGTTGGCGACTGAAACCGAGAGTTGGACTTTTCCTTGCTCGGTGAACTTGAATGCATTTGACAGCAGGTTTTTGAGCACTTGTTGCAAACGTTTCGAGTCGGTGACAAGACTCCGAGCAAGGCGTGGGTCTGTAACGATGTCAAACGCCAGTCTGCGATTATCGGCTTCGTGCCTGAATGGTCGCGCCACCATTTCAATCAGGCTGTTGAAAAATACCTCTTCGGCTTCCACAGATACTGTGCCTGACTCGATCTTCGACAGATCAAGAATATCGCTGATCAAGTTAAGCAGATCTGTGCCTGCACCGTGGATTGTGCGTGCGAACTCGACTTGCTTGCCGCTTAGGTTACCGTCAGGATTCTCAGCTAACTGCTGGCCGAGAACAAGAATGCTGTTAAGCGGAGTGCGTAACTCATGCGACATATTTGCAAGGAACTCGGACTTATACTTTGAAGTAAGAGCGAGTTCCTTTGCCTTCTCTTCAAGAGCGCCGCGCGCTTGTTCGATTTCTTGGTTCTTGCGTTCTACCTCAGCGTTCTGTTCGGCGAGCTGCTGTGCCTTTTGCGCTAATTGTTCATTCGTCTGCTGCAATTCCTTCTGTTGAGTCTGTAATTCGGTTGCCAGCTGTTGGGATTGCTTAAGCAAGCCTTCCGTTTGCATCGTCGCCTCAATGCTGTTCAAAACGATGCCGATGCTCGAGGTAAGCTGCTCAAGAAATGCCAGGTGGGAAGCAGTGAAAGTGCTTAGAGTTGCTAACTCGATCACCGCTTTAACCCGATCTTCGAATAGAACCGGCAAAACAATCACGTTTCTTGGAATGGCCTGGAACAGTCCCGACCGGATCGGGGAACTATCTCGGGGTAGATCGGAGATCAGCATCCGCCGCTTCTCGGCCGCACATTGGCCGATGAGGCCCTCGCCGAGTTTGATCGTCTCCAGATGACCATCGTCTGTGCTTGCGTAGGCCGATAGCAGAATCATGCTATTCGACTCTTCTGACTCCATCTGGTAGAGGACACCCTGTTGCGCATTGACCAGGGGGGCAAGTTCAGAGAGCAACATCCTGCCAACGGTAGTCAGTTCGCGCTGACCTTGAAGCATCGCAGTGAATCTGGCCAAGTTCGTCTTCAGCCAGTCCTGTTCGGTATTTCGGTCTGTCGTGAGCCTCAGGTTGTCGATCATGGTGTTGATGTTGTCTTTCAGGTCCGCGACTTCGCCGCTAGCCTCCACTTGAATGGAACGGGTCAAGTCGCCCTTAGTTACGGCTGTCGCAACCTCAGCAATTGCCCGCACTTGGTTAGTCAGGTTATCGGCCAGCAGATTCACATTCCCAGTCAAGTCCTTCCAAGTGCCAGATGCGCCAGGAACATTGGCTTGTCCGCCAAGCCGGCCTTCCACGCCTACTTCGCGCGCCACCGTTGTTACCTGATCTGCAAATGTGGCCAGCGTATTCGTCATGTTGTTGATTGTTTCGGCAAGAGCGGCAACTTCGCCTTTAGCATTAACAGTCAGTTTCTTTGTAAGTTCGCCATTTGCGACCGCTGTAACGACCTTAACGATTCCGCGCACTTGTTCCGTGAGATTCGCGGCCATCACATTGACATTGTCAGTGAGATCCTTCCAAGTGCCGGCGACTCCGGGGACCTGTGCCTGGCCGCCCAGCTTGCCCTCTGTGCCGACTTCGCGGGCTACGCGAGTAACTTCAGCAGCAAACGCATTGAGCTGGTCAACCATGGTGTTGATGGTGTTCTTAAGCTCCAGGATTTCGCCCTTCACGTCTACGGTAATTTTTCGCGATAAGTCGCCTCGGGCCACTGCGGTAGTTACTTCTGCGATATTACGCACTTGCGCTGTGAGGTTGCCGGCCATTGCATTTACTGAGTCGGTTAGATCCTTCCATGTGCCTGCAACACCCGGCACATTCGCTTGGCCACCCAGCCTGCCTTCGCTTCCCACTTCGCGTGCAACGCGCGTCACTTCCGCGGCAAAGGAGCGCAGCTGCTCCACCATGGTGTTCAGAGTCTCCTTGAGCTGCAGGATCTCTCCTCGCACGTCCACCGTGATCTTCTTTGAAAGATCACCATTGGCGATAGCTGTGGCAACCTCTGCAATGTTTCGAACCTGGCCAGTAAGGTTGCTAGCCATGAAGTTTACGTTGTCTGTCAAGTCTTTCCAGGTACCCGCAACGCCGGGCACTTGTGCCTGTCCGCCGAGTTTGCCATCGGTTCCGACTTCGCGCGCCACGCGTGTTACTTCGCCGGCAAAAGCATTCAGTTGGTCCACCATCGTATTGATGGTGTTTTTCAGTTCGAGAATTTCACCCTTGACGTCAACCGTGATCTTGCGGGATAAGTCGCCGCGCGCAACTGCCGTTGTTACTTCGGCAATGTTTCTTACCTGGCCCGTCAAATTTCCGGCCATCGAATTTACGGAGTCGGTCAAATCCTTCCAAGTTCCGGCGACGCCTGGTACGTTTGCTTGCCCGCCCAAACGGCCTTCAGTGCCTACCTCGCGCGCTACGCGGGTAACTTCCCCGGCGAACGCATTGAGCTGGTCAACCATCGTGTTGATGGTTTCTTTGAGCAGAAGAATCTCGCCGCTCACATTGACCGTGATCTTCTTTGATAAGTCGCCGCTGGCAATGGCTGTTGACACTTCGGCGATATTTCTAACCTGGCCCGTCAGGTTGCTTGCCATTGAGTTTACAGAATCGGTGAGATCCTTCCATGTTCCCGCAACTCCGGGAACCTGAGCCTGTCCGCCGAGCTTTCCGTCGGTGCCCACCTCGCGAGCCACGCGTGTCACTTCGGCCGCAAATGCGCGCAACTGATCCACCATCGTGTTGATGGTGTCTTTAAGTTCGAGGATTTCGCCTCTCACGTCTACGGTGATCTTGCGCGATAAGTCGCCACGTGCCACAGCGGTTGCGACCTCGGCGATGTTTCTAACCTGTGCTGTAAGATTACCGGCCATGAAGTTAACCGAGTCTGTTAGATCTTTCCAGGTTCCGGCAACTCCCGACACTTGCGCCTGCCCCCCTAGTTTGCCTTCGGTACCCACCTCTCGAGCTACACGAGTAACTTCACCGGCGAAGGCGTTCAGTTGATCCACCATCGTGTTAATGGTGTTCTTGAGTTCCAGAATTTCACCCTTAACATCGACGGTGATCTTACGGGACAAATCGCCACGGGCGACTGCTGTTGTAACTTCGGCGATGTTACGGACCTGGCCGGTGAGGTTTCCTGCCATCGAGTTTACTGAGTCTGTAAGGTCTTTCCATGTGCCCGCCACACCAGGCACGTTTGCTTGTCCGCCGAGTCTTCCCTCCGTACCAACTTCACGTGCCACGCGGGTAACTTCGCCGGCGAAGCGGTTAAGCTGGTCAACCATTGTATTCAAGGTTTCTTTGAGCTGAAGAATTTCCCCGCGGACATCGACTGTAATCTTTCGAGATAAGTCCCCATTGGCGATCGCTGTAGCAACTTCAGCGATGTTTCTTACCTGGCCGGTGAGATTGCTGGCCATGAAATTGACGTTATCCGTAAGATCCTTCCAGGTTCCACCTACGCCGGGAACCTGCGCTTGCCCACCCAGTTTTCCTTCGGTGCCAACCTCACGTGCCACACGGGTCACTTCACCGGCAAAGGCATTCAACTGGTCCACCATTGTGTTGATGGTGTCTTTCAATTCCAGAATTTCGCCCTTGACATCGACTGTAATTTTGCGGGAAAGGTCGCCGCGGGCCACAGCCGTAGTCACCTCGGCGATATTTCTTACCTGGGCGGTTAGGTTGCCAGCCATAGCATTGACGGAATCGGTAAGATCTTTCCACGTTCCAGCAACGCCAGGAACTACAGCCTGGCCGCCGAGTTTGCCGTCTGTGCCTACTTCTCGAGCCACGCGTGTCACTTCCGACGCGAACGATCGCAGCTGATCCACCATTGTGTTGATAGCTTCCTTGAGTTGGAGAATCTCGCCGCGAACATCAACCGTGATTTTGCGCGAAAGGTCACCGCTGGCGACTGCAGTGGCGACCTCCGCGATGTTGCGCACTTGTCCGGTCAAGTTACTCGCCATCGAGTTGACCGAGTCAGTCAAATCCTTCCAAGTGCCGGCGACACCGGGCACCTGGGCTTGTCCCCCAAGCTTTCCGTCGGTGCCGACTTCGCGCGCAACACGAGTCACCTCAGCAGTGAAGACGCCCAACTGCTGAATCATCGTATTCACGATCTTTGCGGATCGCAGGAATTCGCCCTCGAGGGGTCTTCCATCAACATCGAGTCTGACGGTTTGAGTCAAATTGCCTTGCGCAACAGCAGCAATGGCGCGGGTGACTTCCGTAGTCGGCCTTAAGAGATCTTCGACGAGGGTGTTCACCGAGACTTCCATTTCCCCCCACGCACCCCGGAGTTGTTGGAAGCGAGTTCGCTCGCGTGTCCTCCCTTCTTTGCCGACGGCCAAACCCACTCGGTTCAATTCTCGAGCCATCTGCTCATTTGCGGCGATAATGTCGTTGAAAGTGTCTGCGATTTTACCCTCTAAACCCGTCCAGGCAACGGGAAGGCGAACGGAGAAGTCGCCATCCCTCATGGTCTGCAACGCGGCGAGAATGGATCCGAGCGCAGCCCCGACATGTTCGGAGTGCGTTTCATTTGGGGCAATTGCAACACTACCATTGTCGCCAGAAGGGTTTGCCAGGGCGAGGCCATCCTCGCGTGGGCCTTTCTTCATCGTCGTCTCCTCGAAGACTCACTAGACCGTTTGAATAGCGAAGAACAGCACAAGCCGAGGTTCAGCGAGTCTTCCGATCAGCGAGTCTGTCGTCATGATGCAATTCAGGTATAGGCGAGATGTGGGATGCGGAAGTGCAGAAGTTGGGTTGCCTGAGTCGGACAACATTTGTGATCTTCATCAAATCATTGTTGGGACGGGCGAGATCACTTCCTGCCCGGTCGCGCAGCCGGACCGGCGTCCAGTCAGTGGGGGCCGATTATAGACGCAGATGTCCACACGGTTCCCCCCTCACATTCGAGAGGAGGTCCCTGTGTGGCGCTTTTCGTGGAATCGCTGTCGGTGCCGCGGCCGGGCAAGTTTCAATTGAGGAAAACCGAAACCGCTTCAGCGCAAACCTGGAGAGGCTTCTTCCTTCACAATTGCTGATTCGATGTGCTCCCAAAGAGCCTCTGGAGGTTCCACGACGGGGAACAACTGGCGGGCAGCCTGGGCAATGGCATCGAGATCGGCCATCAGTGCACGGCAGAGATTGCAACTACGAAGATGCGGATGATCGGAAATGCTCTTGGAATAACCAATCAAGTCAGGCAATTGGGCCTGGAATTCCGCGCAGGTCAGATTGTTGGTGGATCGCCTCATTTGTGACCCTCCTGCTGCGGATGGCTGCGCAGGATTTCCCGCAGTTTCAGCCGCGCTTTGTGCAACTGAGATTTACTGTTCCCGATAGAACAATCGAGCAAGGATGCGATTTCGTTGTGCTCAAATCCTTCTATGTCGTGAAGCACGAATACAAGCCGGTAGCCTGCCGGAAGGTCTTTGATTGCCCGCTGCAATGCCAACCGGTCGATTGCTCCGGACAGCGCTAGATCGGGAGCGCCAAAGCTTCGCCCTGGCCGTTGGTCAGAGGTGGGCTCCATGATCTCGTCCAGTGAATTCAGTTGCAGGCCCTTCTTGCGCAGGTGCATCAGCACGACATTGATTGTCAATCTGTGAAGCCAAGTGGAGAGAGCTGACTCCGCCCGAAAAGTACCGATCTTCCGGTGGAATTGTAGAAAGGCTTCCTGGGTCAGATCTTCTGCTTCGGCTACACTACCTACCATGCGCAGACACAGAGAGTAGACGTGCCTCTTGTGGATTGAGTAAAGCTGAGCGAAGGCGTGGTGGTCGCCAGCCTGTGCGCGTGCCAATATATCGGCCGGGTCGTGTTTGGTCGCGGGAGAATTTGAGGGAGCATTCGCGGCTTCCACTGACACTGAGGAAGGCGTGGAAATCTCTCCGGGTGACTGCGCTGAGGGGGCGTAATAGGGCATGCGTATCCTTCGAAAATCAGGAGATTGGCAAGGACTTCGATCAGCATTCTTGCCGGAAAAGATCAGAGGGTCTATTCTCTTTGTGAAGTTCGGGCCGACGGATTTCGCCGCAAGTTCGTGCATAATGGTGTGATGCGGATTTCCACCGCAACAAATAGTGTTTTTATGTTTTTTTATAAACAAGGTGATAGAGCTCTCAAGAAGAGCCACGTAAGTTTTTAGGTGTACCCCAAGGATTCCTTTGAAGAAATGGAGGGCCGTCGCTCTCAATATTGCCTGGCGTGTTTCAAATAGACGAGCGTCTCGCGGCTTTGTAGAAAGAGGAATATTGGTGTCCGAACAGCACAAGCTTCCCAGTGTTTTTGTGGTCGATGACGAGCCTGTCATCGCATCGAGCCTCGCAATCATTTTGCGCCAAGTTGGTTTCGATACAAAGTTTTTTACTGAACCTCTTGAGGCGTTGAGAGCGGCCAGTTCAGAGGCCCCCGACCTTCTGATTTCCGACGTAGTGATGCCATTGCTGTCAGGGATCGAACTGGCGATTCAGATGCAAGAGCGCTGCCCAAATTGTAAAGTGCTTTTGTTCTCGGGACAGGCATCAACAGCGGACATGCTTGACAGTGCCAGGGCCAAAGGTCATAACTTTGAGCTACTCTTGAAGCCGGTACACCCGAAAGACCTGCTGAGAGAAATTCAGAAGGTCACAGGGGATAGGCAACAGGTCATCAGGGCCTGAGGGGACCGAGCGCACCTCGGACTAGCGGGATCTGATAATGAACGTATGGTTAGTCACGCCTAGCTGTTGAACGCAGTTGGAGAGTCCCATCTGTAGGTTCATCTAGTGCAGGAGAGCTATCCGGTATCCACGAATTCGTCCGTGCAAATGGCGGCGAACTAATTTTTGGCGGACTAGTACGGCGTTCGAATCGCAGCGCATGAAATGTTTGAGGACCAAGAATTCATCAGGCTGTTTTACCTACCGGCGATGCGACGAGTCCCAGCCCCACATTGCCAACGTATTCAGATTAAGGACTAAACAGAAATTAAAGAGCGAGCAATCCACAACACTCACATATTTTTGCCTCCAAATCTAATTGGACGGGTTCCTAATAAGTCAAACGTGGCAAATCACAGCTTCAGTTCAATCGGTCAAAGCTGGCTCAGTGCTTAGTTGCACTGATGCGCACATTGGTTTCCTGGGTAGCAGAGCGAATCGTGTAATAGGGCTTTCTTCCTAAATCTTGTCCGACCTGAACAACCATCGATCCGAGATCCTGCGTCAAAGCATTCGTTGTTGCGATACGGGTGAATGAATAGAGGACTAGCCTCTGGAGGTAAGTGCATGCTTTGGACAATTTTCGTGATCCTTTTGGTTCTATGGTTGCTGGGAATCGTCAGCTCCTACACGCTAGGAGGATTTATCCATTTGTTGCTTGTGCTTGCGGTCGTCGTGCTTCTCATTCAATTGATTTCGGGCCGTCGGCCTGTCTTATGACGAGGGTATTGAGAGCCGGTTTGCTCCAGGCTGGAACCGGAGAACGGGCACAATTCCGTGCCAAATAACATTGGCGACACAAAAATCCACGGAGGTGGTAAAGATGGACAAAGACAGAGTAAAGGGGACGATTGACGATGCAGCAGGACGCGCGAAAAGGCAGGTAGGTGAGTGGACCGGGGATACCGGGACACAGATTGAAGGCGCCGCTCAACAGGTGAAGGGCAAAGCCGAGAAAGCCTGGGGCAATATGAAGGACGCTGCGCGGGATGCGAACAAGGAAACGGCGCATGACGATAAGTCGAATGTGCCTGCGGACCGGCATCCTGCAGGAAGTCGCCACTAAATCGCAGAAGCGACCGAACTACAAGTATTTAGGGCAAATTACAGGCCTCCGATTGAATCGCGGAGGCCTGTCTATTTGTGCGCCCAGCATGGGCGCACTCTTACGGGTGCAAGTCCCGTCACGAGCTGGTCACAGCGAGTGAAGTGAAGCGCAACTGCATGAGGGTGACCGATTGTGGGGAGGAAGCGTGGATCGAAGCTGCGGGCCGAAAGTGCGATCACAGGTTCTCGAACGAGGTGCAATAGCGTGCCTCTTTAAGGAGGTGGGTTTTGGCCTGATCCCCGGCTCAGGCGGCGTGCAACATTTAACTCGGCTAATGGGACGGGGCCGGGCACTTGAAGTCCTGTTGAGCGCAGTTGATTACGACGCGGAGATGGCGGAGCGCTACGGTTGGATCAACCGAGCCTTGCCCGCCGCCGGACTCGGTGATTTTGTCAAATCGCTAGCTCTTCGGATCGTCAGCTTTCCAGCTTTCGGCGTTGCCGCAATCAGGGATCGCGTCAATGCGGTCGCGCTCGCGCCGGCGGAAGACTTCCGCTGCGATTCAAGTGTCTTCCTAGACTGTGTGCGCAAGCCTGAGGCGCAGGATCGGATCAAAGCCGCGATGAAGCGCGGTTTTCAGACCCGCGAAGCGGAAATGGATTTGCCGACCATGTTGGTCGACTTGCCAGACTACGCATAACGTGACGGTGAGGTTGGTCGAACGCAGGAGGGACAGCATGGCAAACCTTAATTGTGACAGAGAGACCACTGCACTTCTCGTCATCGATCCGTACAACGATTTCATCTCCGAAGGAGGTAAAATCTGGGATCGCATCAAGACGGTCGCGGAAGCAAATAATTGTGTTCCCAACATGCTGCAAGTTCTGAAGGCTGCGCGGCAGGCAAGGCTTCGCGTCTTCTATGCGATGCATCACCGGTACCGTCCAGGCGACTACGAGACCTGGCAGTATATTGCGCCCATCCAGAATGCAGCGTGGTCGCGAAGATCCTTCGAATACGGTACATGGGGGGGCGAAATCCGATCCGAGTTCACTCCGCTAACCTCGGGAGCAAGCCATGAATTCAATTTCGCGTTGGTGCCCGTCTGCTCCCGAATGGCGCGTGGATTGGCCTGCTCTCGATCGAGAGTTCGAGTGGATTCGAGCAATGCGCGGCTGTGCGCAGGATGCGGTCTTCCACGCGGAGGGTGATGTCTGGATC
>Ga0302320_10008685_pt1 | contig 22013 bp, 13 predicted proteins | sample Bog_T0_3_FD_202130 | JGI IMG/M metagenome (GOLD analysis project Ga0302320, IMG submission 202130) | Peat permafrost microbial communities from Stordalen Mire near Abisko, Sweden - Bog_T0_3 | ecosystem: Environmental > Terrestrial > Soil > Wetlands > Peat | place: Sweden: Abisko, Stordalen Mire...
GATAATTCCGAGTAGGCGCAGCGCGCGGCATTGAGGTGCTGCCCCAGCATCCGGGTCGAGACCTCCATGATCTTCGCCGAGTCGACGAGGGAGCGAGTGGCCTCGGCGAGGTTGTGAAGGAAGCGCCGCCGCCTCTCGCTCTCCCGCAGCACCTGGTTGGAAGCCCGCTTCTTGCTGACGTCCCGGAAAACGATGATGACGCCGGGCTTGGTCTCATTCTCTCCGCGAATGGGCGCCGCTGAAATCTCGACGGGGTATTCGGTCCCGTCGCGGCTGCGAAGCTTAACCCGGTCGCCCATCGCGACGATGCGGTTCTCCCGGACGACTTCTGCCGCCGGGTCCTCCGCGGGCCCTCCGGTTTCCTCATTGTAGATCTGGAAAATGGTCTTCAGCTCGAGGCCCATCGCGTCCTCGTTCGACCAGCCAGTCAGCGAGGATGCAATGGCGTTGAGGAACGAGACATGGCCGTGGTTGTCGGCCGCTATGACGGCATCGCCGATTGAGGCCAGGGTTACCTGGAGCTCGACGGCCCTCCGTTCTATTGCATCCAGGCTTGCCCGGTAGGTCGACTCCATTGTCCGCAGAAGCTTGCTGACCCAGAGCACGAGCATTGGAATCCCGATCGCAGTCGCGATCCCGATCATCGCAAAGATCGTGATGAGCTCGCTCGTGAAGTCCGCGCTACGTTCCTCGCGGATCCTCTGCTCCTCATCGAGGAGTCCCTGCGCGATCGAGGTGGGCGAGCCAGACAGGGTTCTCGCCGCGGACAGGAAGGCATACTGGTCGGCCGGGGGTTGGCCTGCCTCGAGGCGAGCGATGCTCTCATCCGAGTCCCGGGCCCAGGCGGTCTCGGATACTCTGAGTCTCCTGACATTGGCCGTCTGCTGAGGGTTGTCCGCGACAAGCCTTTCCAGGGCGTCCATGTGCGGCTTCACGTCCTCCTTGGCGCGGTTGTAGGTCTCGAGCCCCCCATGGTCGTTCAGGGTCCTGTAGCCACGGAAGCCTGACTGCATCGTCATGATGAGCTTCTCGACGTTGTTGGCCTCGGTGAGGACCTGGTCGCTGTGGTCGACCCAGTGAGCCGAGTGAAGGAGGAAGGCCACCAGCCCGACCAGCACCGTGAGGGGTATGCTCACCCACAGCAGCAGGCTCTTCGTGGCTTGTCTCAGCAGCCGCCTGAAACCCTGGTCATCCAGCATGCTCGCCGGGTGGCGGAATGGGATACTCGGCGAGAGGAATGCCATCTAATTGAAGCGTAACGGAAAGGCCATTGGCGGAAAGCAAATTACCAATGGACCCTGTTTGACTATTCTGGTGCCCGGCCGATCATATCTTTGTCGGTCAACAGAAGGAATACCCTATGCAAATGTATTATCCGACTCGTCGACAGGATCTCCTCGTAGGTTCGCTTGTTTCGACCCTACTGATCAGCACGGCGTTCTGGTTTGGGAATGGTTCCCACTTCGTACACGTGTCGACATCAACGTACGTGGAGCCACCGCATTTGCGCCCGTTTCCTCCGGCCGAGCCCGAGACGCCGGTTGAGGTCGACGAGGTTCAGCGGACCAAGCCAACCCCCGTCGTGGCCCCGGCGCTGCCGCAGCTCCAGGACATCCCCCGGCCCGTGACTCCCATGGATATGACTCAGCGGATCGAGCCCCCGCACCCTGAGACCGACATCAGGAATGTCTCCGTGATCTCGAATGTCGGGCCCGGTGGCGAGGCGGGGAAGATCTGGGAATACGGAAGCCTGGATAGGACGCCCACTGTCAGGTTCCAGATGGCTCCCCACTACCCGTCGTCAATGATCCAGTCGGGGATGAATGGGGAGGTGCTCGTCGACTTCATCGTGGACACGTCCGGCGCCGTCAGGAACGCCACCGCCGTGCGATCGACTAACCGCGAGTTCGAGGCCTCGGCCGTCGAGGCTGTCTCGAAGTGGAGATTCCGGCCTGGCATGAAGGCCAACCGGGCCGTGTTCACGCACATGCAGGTGCCGATCGAGTTCAACCTAACCGCAAATTAGTCTTCCAGGCGCCGCAGCCCCATGCGGCTGCGGCGTTCCCACCGGGTCGGGCGTGGCCTGCCCGAAGAAATACTCGTACTGTCTATTTCGGCAGGGCATGGTGCGGGACGAATGCGACGCCAGCTCCTAGCCTGCAAGTCGATTGACCGGCTGATCTCGGACTCGGAAAACCCGAAGCACAAACTGGCCAAGTCGCTCGGCCCATGGAGCCTCACGGCCCTCGGGATCGGGGCGATCATCGGCTCGGGCATATTCGTCCTGACGGGGACTGCCGCGGCAGGGGAGCACTTCGAGACCCCGTCCTACCTTCACGCACAGGTGATGGATCTGGTGATGAACCTTGTGCAGCATGGGAACCTCTCCGGCGCGCTGCTCCACGGTCGTCCGGCGGCGGGCCCGGCGATCGCGATCTCCTTCATCCTGGTCGCGGTGGCCTGCAGCTTTGCGGGCCTCTGCTACGCGGAACTGGCCTCGATGATCCCCATTGCGGGAAGCGCCTACACCTATTGCTACGCGACCCTCGGGGAGATCGTCGCCTGGATCATCGGGTGGGACCTCATCCTTGAATACGCCGTCAGCAACGTTGCCGTGGCCGTGGGATTCGGGGGGTACCTCAAGGCCCAGCTGTCGGCCTTCGGCCTGGACATCCCGGACAAGTGGTCGACTCCCGTCTGGGAGGCCGGACACATGACCGGGTCCTACTTCGACTTCCCGGCCTTCCTTGTGGTCTTTGTCCTCACGGTACTGCTCGTAAGGGGCATGCGGGAATCGGCCCACGCGAACAATGTGATGGTGCTGGTCAAGATCGGGGCGATCATAACGTTCCTCGTGGTCGGGGGGATGCTGGTGAAGCCGGACAACTGGCACCCGTTCGCTCCCTCGGGCTTCGCGGGCGTCCTCTCCGGCGGCGCGATCATTTTCTTCACCTACATTGGCTTCGACGCGGTCTCCACGGCGGCTGAGGAGTCCGGGAATCCGCAGCGCGACATGCCGATAGGGATCATCGCATCGCTGGTCGTGTGCGCGGTCCTCTACGTCGGCGTGGCGCTCGTTCTGCTCGGAATGATGCGTTACACAGAGTTTGGCTCGGGGCCCGCGGCGGACGCCCCGGTCGCCTACGCCCTGAAGGTGCTCGGGGCCCACCCGTTTTTCATAGCCGTCATCGTCATAGGGGCACTCACGGGCATGGTGTCGTCGATCCTCGTCTTCCAGTACGGCCAGGCGCGCATCTGGTTTGCCATGTCGCGCGACCGACTCCTGCCGGGAATCTTCTCGGCCGTGCACCCGCGCTTCAAAACCCCGCACTGTTCGACATGGATAGCGGGTGCGGTGGTCGGGATTCCCGCGGGGCTCTTCGACATCGGGGACGCGGCCGACCTCTCCAACATCGGGACCCTCTTCGCCTTTGCGCTTGTGTCCCTCGGGGTGATCATCCTCCGCAGGCGCCAGCCGGAGCGTCACCGTTCCTTCAAGGTCCCATTCGTGCCGCTCTTTCCTATCATATCAGTCATCCTGTGCGTTGTGCTCATGACGGGCCTCACAGTCATCACCTGGATCCGCTTCTTTGTCTGGCTCGCGATCGGCCTCGCGATCTATTTCGGCTACAGTCGGCGCCGCAGCGAGTTCTACGAGGATTCCCAGGCGAAATCCGCGGGCCTCAAGGGCTGAAGAAGTGCCCCAAAAATGCTTCGTTGTACTGGCATCCGGCGGGATTTGTGCGAACCTTGAAGCGAAATTATCCCTGATTTGAGAACCCCTCTCATCGCCTGGGCCAGCCCGGGCCGACCTCTTTCCAAAACCATGAAATTGATCAAGCGCCCCGCCACCCTCAGCCTGGCAATCCTCGGCTTCTTCGCCAACAGAAGCGTCGCCGCCGATCCAGAGCACGGGAAGCAGATCTATCTCCAGAGCTGCGCAGTATGCCACTCCGCGGGACTTGAGAAGCAGGCGCTGACAGGGCAGGGCCCCCTTCTCGCCGGGGTCGTTGGACGCAAGGCCGCCTCTCTACCCAACTTCGCCTACTCAAAGGCGCTCGTGGCCTCGGGCCTTACGTGGGACCAGGCGAGCCTCGACCGCTTCATCACCTCTCCGGGCACCCTGGTTCCTGGAACGACGATGGTGATCTCGGTTGCCAGCCCCGGCGACCGCGCGGACCTGATTGCCTTCCTTTCAACGCTCAAGCCGGTCGACCTTAAAGCTTCCTCGGGCATCAGGCATGCCGCGACGCCGGGCGACTGGCAGAACGATGCCCCGGGCGTCATCCACAAGGTGGTCGTTGCAGACCTTCCAGCCCCATTCGCGACGGCTTCTGCGGGCAACGGGCCGAAGGTCGTCGATCGTCCCGCCGGCGCCGGGCTTTCCGTCCCGGAAGGATTCAAGCTGCAGCAGATCGCTGCCGATATCGAATCCCCTCGCCTCATGAGGACCGCCCCCAACGGCGACGTCTTCCTCGCCGAGACCAACATCGGCGTCATCAGGGTGCTTCGCTTCAGCCCGTCGGGAGACTCGCTTGCCGAGAATTCGGTTTACACGAAGGGCCTGAAGGGCCCGTTCGGAATCGCATTCTATCCCTCCTCGGGAGAGCCGAAGTGGGTGTACATCGGGTGCAACAACTCCGTCATCCGCTACCCGTACCACAGCGGCGACATGGTCGCATCCGGCGAGGCCGAGACGATCGTACCCAAGATGACCAATGGCACCGGGGGCCACAGCACGCGCGACGTCGCGTTCTCTCTGGATGACAAACGCCTGTTTGTCTCCGTGGGCTCGGGCTCCAATGTCGCGGAGGGCATGCCGACAAAAACGCCCGACGAGGTGCGTGCCTGGGAGGCCGAGCACGGCCGGGGCTCTGCCTGGGGCTACGAGGCCAACCGCGCGAACGTGCTCGTGACCACCCCGGACGGGACAGCGCCTCTCAAGACCTACGGCACCGGTATCAGGAACCCAGTCGGGATCGCGGTCCAGCCGTCCACCGGCACGCTGTGGTGCTCGACCAACGAGCGCGACGGGCTCGGCGACGACTTGGTGCCGGACTACATCACAAGCATCAAGGAGGGCGGATACTATGGATGGCCGTGGTACTACATGGGCAACCACGAGGACCCGCGCCACGCGGGGGAGCGGCCGGACCTCGCCGGCGCGGCGCTTGTGCCGGATGTTCCTGTCCAATCGCATTCCGCGTCGCTCGAGATGACCTTCTACCCGGCGAAGGCCTCGGGAAGCAGCGCGTTCCCCGAGGAATACCGCGGCGACATCTTCGCGGCCTTCCACGGCTCGTGGAACCGCGCGGGCCGAACGGGCAGCAAGATCGTCCGCGTGATCCTCCACGACGGCGTTCCCACCGGCGAGTACCAGGATTTCGTGACCGGCTTCGTGGTCGATGACGGCCATGTGTGGGGGCGGCCCGTCGGTGTAACGGTCCTGGCCGACGGCTCGCTCATCTTCACGGACGACGCCAACAGCACGCTGTGGCGCGTCTCCTACGCGGGGCACTAGTACGGCGTCGGCAGGCCACTGAACCGGATGTCATCGGAGACGCGAGGCGCCCTGTTTGACCTAGCTTCCTTTGACAGCCCATTCGTGACCGCCGTCATGCCCCCGGTTGTGGCGGCGGCCGGTATCCTTGCTACGCTGAGCCCGGTGGGTTTCCTGCTCACGGGCTTCCACGTGTGGACCCACGAGTTCGGCCACGCTAGTGTCGCCTGGCTCACGGGCAGGCGGGCGCTTCCGCTCCCGATCGGCTGGACAAACATCGAGCCGAACCAGTCAGCCCTTGTCTATGTGGGGCTCCCGATCCTCTTCGTGATCCTCGGCGTCGCCGGTTGGCGCGAGCGCAAGGTGTGGCCCGTCGTCCTCTCTGTGGCCCTCCTGGCGCTCCAGACGTGGATGACGTGGTTCGTTCCCGCCGCGCGCAGCCACGAGTGGGAGATTTTTGGGGGCGTGGGCGGGGAATTCTACCTCGCGGCCGCCATGATGGGGCTTTTCTTCTTCGAGCTCCCGGAGGGCTTTAAGTGGGGAGGCTGCCGCTATTTCTTCCTCTTCATCGGGTCCGGCTGCTTCTACCAGGCGTATTCCCTATGGTACAGGATCAAGCACGGCCTAGAGGACATCCCGTACGGCAGCATGATCAACGGTGAGGACGACGGCGGCGGTGACATGAACATCCTGCGCGACGACTACGGGTGGACGCAGCACCAGATCTTCAACACCTACGTGCACCTGGGCAACGCGTGCCTCATCGCGCTGCTTGTCGTCTACCTCTATTTCACCCTTCGGCTGGACCGGGTGTTCGACCGCGTTCTTGCCCCGATCCTCGCCCGCTAGGTATCGATCGCTACGACTTCGTGGACGGCAATCGAGGGCACCTTGACCTCAAGCCACTCCCCCGAGTGCCAGAACTGCGGCGTCGTCGAGGACACGAGTAGCTTCACGCCGCGGACACTTAGGCCCGCGGGAATCCGAAGGTGGATGGTCTGGGCACCCACGGGGATGATCTTCCTCACGGGTCCCTTCATCATCATCGGGTTTGTCAGGTTCACCAAGTGGACGGTGAGGGAATCCACCTGCTTCCACAGGGTCACGTCGAGGACGCCCTCTCCCTCGACCCGCACGGCCGGCTCCTCGTTGCTGGCCCAAGTGACGGCGTTGCGCATGAGCTTGAGGTGGTCGGTCGAGAGCACCTCCCAGAAGGTCCTGTCTAGGTCCCAAGGGAAGTAGACGACCCTGCCCTCGGCATGGTCGCTCAGGTAGGCCTGCGCGATGTTCGTGCGCGGCTGCCGCGCGTAGACCTTCTCCATCGGCAAGTCCGGGTAGGAGGGGATGTGCGTCACGGGAGAGCGGTAGCCGGCGTTCCTCGGCTTCACGTCCACGCGCCAGACCCCGTGGATGATGCGAGGCGCATCCTCGAGCCCGTAGAAGAGCGGGCTGCCGGGGACGGAGTCGTGCTCAAGCCTGAGGTAGGCGTTCTTCATCGGTCCCTCCGTGGATCCGGCCCAGCTGGCGCCGAAGAGGTCGGCGAGGCCGAAGTCCTTTCTCGGCGCCCCCCACTCGTCACGGAGCGAGGTCTCCGACGTCGCGACCAAGCCGCCGCCGCGGATCACGAATTCCCGTATCTGGACGCATTGGCGGTCCGAGAGGGCGGTGATGTTCGGCAGGATGAGTGTCTTGAAGGCGCGCAGGTGTTCCGGGCCAAGCAGCCTGTCATGCACCATCTCGAAGGGTATGCGGGACTCGATGAGCGCCTGGTGCCAGCCGAGCGAGGCCTCCTCGGCGCTTCGGCCCGGTGTGTTTGCGTCGGGTGAGAACCACGAGGTCTGCTGCGAGTAGACGATCGCGACCCGCGCCAGAGGGCGCTCGTTGCGCAGGTATTTCTCGGCACCCATGTTCCAGGTGAACATGTCCTCGACGGGCTTGAGCCAGCGGGGATCGTTGACGCTGCCCCCGAATTTCGTGAACCAGGGCCTCATCCCGTTGGCGATGCCGTCGGCGACCCAGAGGCGTATCTCGTCCGCGTTCTGCACCGAGTCCTTCCATCGGTGCTCGTCGTCCAAGCCCACGGAGAAAATCCCGACGATCGGCTTTGTGCCCATGGCGGCGCGGTATTCCTTGGCGTTCTTGCCATTCGCCCAGGGGGCCACGAGCCCGTGGCGGGACTGGCGGTCGGCCATGAGGGTGGGGGCCAGCTGCCCGATCCGCTTCATGTCCAGCGAGCTGCCGGCGCCCCCACCCGTGTTGGGTATGACGCACGAGTTCGGGTTGATAGCCCGCACGGCCTCGTCCCATTTCCGCCAGAGCTCGAACAGCCTTTCCTGGCGCCACAATATGAAGGCCCTGTACCCGAGGTCCTGGGGATCGGTGGTATGCGGGATCTCCAGCCCGCTCGCCGCCCGGAAATTGGAGCGGCAATGCTCGCAGTAACACGTCCCGGATCCGTCCCAGCGGTTGATGAAGATGCCGTCGAGCTGGTAGCGCCTCATGATCTCGCGCTTCACGTCCGTCATGAAGTCGAAGTTGTAGGGGCCCAGCGCGCAGGTGAGCCACATCTCGGGCGAGGACCAGTGGCGGTGCTGCTTGCCGTCCGCGCCGACAAGGAGCCAGTCGGGGTGGGCCGCCTGCACGTCGTCATAGGTCGCATGCGGGTCCGTGCGGCCTATCACGACCATACCCATGTCCCGGCAACCCTTGACCAGGTCCCCGAAGACGTCCCTGTTCCCGAGCCACGCGCTGCGGTGGTGGAAGGGAACCTCCGTCGGGTAGTAGGCCACGCAGCCGCCGGTGCTCAGGCAGACGGCGTCGCAGTGGGTTCGGCTGAAGTAATCGAGCCAGAATTGTGCGTCGAAGGTGCCGGGATCATCCTCGACGAGGGTCAGCTGGCCCCAGCGCATCGGCCTGCCGGTCCACGTGGGATCAGCCAGCGGCGCCTCGGCTGCGCGCGCCGCGATTCCACCAAGGGTGATGGCGGTGCTCGCCAGGGCCGAGGCCCTTACGAATGAGCGGCGCGTTAATTCGGGCATAGGGTGGGCCTCCTGCGAGGCTACTGCGGGGACCAGACGTCAGTGCTCCCTCCGGGCGGCAATTGCAAGGGCGTCATTGGGTGTCGATGCGGGCGAAGGGGAGCGTCGTGGACGGGATCGCGTCCCGTGTACGTGAAGGACTCGAAGGAGACGGGAGCTGCGGTCCCGGCGCCACTCACTGCGAGGCCCAAGATGACGGAGGCCGAGCAAGCGCGGGAAAATCTCATGGGGAAGGTGCGTATATCCTGAAGCGACCCCCGGTCTCGAGGAGAGCCATCATATACAGGAGGCCGTTGTAATAGCGGTATTCGCCGGAGGGCGTCTCCATTGCCCAGAGACCCGACACGAAAGGCCGCGCCACTTCTGGGCTTGCCGCCAGGCCCGCCGTCGCGGCCATGGCGAATAGGCCCGGTGAATTGTAGTCCTTCGACAAGGGCGTCCCGTCGAGCTTGAACAGCGAGGCGCACTGCGGCGCTTGGGACGCGAGAAAGCGCAGCACGCGGTCACTGCGCTCTACGACCCACGGGTCGCGATTGAACCATGAGTAGTCGAGGGCGGGATAGCAGAGCGTCCTCCATGCATCGTAGCGGAAGTCCTCGTGGCCGCGCTGCACGTGTGGCTTGCCATCGAACTCGCAGTAGTCGGGCATGAGCCCGGTCCGCGGGTCCGTGGCATTCTTGAAGAGGACCCTGCTCGTCGCCGCGGCCTGCGCGCAGAAAGCGCGGTCGCCCGTGTCCCTGGCCCACTTCGCCCACAGCTCGTAGAAGAAGGGAAGATGGTACGAGGGGTCGGTGAAGTGGGAGCCGGGACCCTCCGGCACGAAGACGATCTGGCCGGCGTCCTTGTCGAACATGCTCGTGTACATGCCGCGGTTCGGGTCCTCCGCCTTGTGGATCATGCTGTGCAGGAGCGACTGCGCCTCGGCCTCGTAGTCGAAGATTCCCGTGCCATTACCCCACCGGTGGGCCGCAAAGAAGAGCCCCATGACGAACCACTCCTCGCCGTCTGGCGCCGGGCCAGGGTCCAGCTGCTTCCCGTTGAAGTCGCCGTGCCAGCCGAAGTAACCGGCCGCGGGGCCCGTCGCGTGATAGAGGTTTGTCCTCGCCCATTTCCAGATCGCGTTGAACTCCTCCCGGTGGTCGAGCTGCACGCAGATCATCATCCCGTAGGACAAGCCCTCTGTGCGCACGTCGTGGTTGGCGACATCGGGCACATAGGCCATTCCGCCGTCGACGGGATAGTAGAGGCGCTCGGTCTCCAGGGAGCCTTGGAAGAATTGTTTCCAGGCCCCGCTGATCCGGGCGTCCACCTCGCGGTCGCCCTTTCCCAGAAGCTCGTGAAAGAGGTTTCGGTAGGGTCCGCCTTCCGAGGGCAGGTCTCTCGACGAGCGCGCTGAAAGGGGCGCGAAAGCAAGGAGGGCGGCAACCAGAAAGCGGAGCAGAATTGCGTTCGGCCCGAGCATCGTTGAGTCGGTCATTTGTTGGGGTTCCTGCAAGCCGAGTACCTGTGCCAACGTGTCATTCACCGACATGGCTATCGAGCACAATTCCCTGGCGCGCGATATGTATCCTTGTAATTGCCCGCGCCGGAATTGAAATGCCTCTGAACCCGCTCTTAAAGTTTAGAAGGGCGTTCGTTCGTTACCCCAGTGATTACCCGCAGAGAAGCATTACGAGCCATTGTTGGGGCCGCCGCGATGGGGCCAGCTGGTCTCGTTGCCGAGACTAAATCGCCAAGCGCGTCCGTCACGCGAACTGCCATGCGCCGCGTTCGCGTCCACTCGGGAGGCCATTTCCTCGAGCTTGAGGATGGTGCGCCGTTCTTCTGGCTGGCCGACACGGCCTGGCAGTTGATCCACGACCTAACGAGGGAGGAGTGCTCATATTACCTGAGTACGAGGGCGCGCCAGGGGTTTACCGTCATCCAGACCGTGGTCCTTGCCGAGTTCGACGGCCTGAACCAGCCAACCCTGCTCGGCGAAAGGCCGTTCTTCGAGAATGACCCGTCAAGGCCGAACCCCGCGTATTTCGACAGGGTCGTCGAGATCGTGGACGAGGCCGCGAGGGAGGGGCTCTATGTGGCCCTTGTGCCGACCTGGGGCGACAAGCTGACAGCGCCCTGGGGGGCGGGACCACGCGTCTTTCGAAACGACAATCTTCCCGTGTGCCGCGGCTATGCGGCCTATCTCGGACGGCTCCTTCGCGAGCGAACCAACGTGCTGTGGCTCCTCGGTGGCGACAGGCCCGCGCGGATCGCGGGAATGCACAGCGAGTACCTTGAGGCGACGGCGAGGCAAGCGGGCTTTCCGCCGACCCAGGACTGGACGCCCATCTGGAGGGAACTGGCCGCGGGTCTCGCGGAAGGCGTGGGGACAGTGCCCCTCATCGTGTACCATCCCCAGGGCGGCGAGGACTCATCCTCGGTTGTCTTGGGTTCCGAGGCCTGGCTGAAGGTAAATGGAATGCAGAGCGGGCACGGCGGGGGGCATGACGTACCCGTCTGGAATTGGATCGCCCGAGACTATGCCGTAGTGCCCCCCAAGCCCACATTGGACCTCGAGCCCAACTATGAGGACCATCCGTACAACCCTTGGCCGGTCTGGGATCCATCGACGGGATATTTTCGCGACCACGATGTCAGGAAGCAGGTCTACCGTTCTGTCTTCGCGGGAGGCTGCGGCGTGACCTACGGGCATCATTCCGTCTGGCAATTTGCAGGACCGCGTCGCGAGGTGATCAACCATGCGGACAGGGACTGGATCGACGCGCTCTGGCGCCCTGCAGGAAGGCAGGTGCAATTCCTCAGGCGCCTTGTTGAGTCCCGGCCGTTCTTTGACCGCCAACCGGACCAATCCCTCATTGTGGGCGACCCGGGCTCGGGAGGCTTTCATCTGCAGGCCACGAGGGACGCGGCAGCGACCTACGCATTAGTCTATTTTCCACTCAACGACCTGACATGCACCATCAACCTCGGGCGCCTGTGTTCTCCGAGGATCAAGGCGTGGTGGTATGATCCGCGGTCAGGCGTCGGAACGCTCCTGGGCCAGATCAAGGCGAACGGACAGCGTGCCTTCAAGTCCCCGTCATACGGCCCCGACTGGGTCCTTGTCCTAGACACGGTCGAGGGGAACTTCGACCCGCCCGGCCTCGCCACCGTTTCGGCCTGACTGGTCCGGGAACTAGCTTGCCCGCGCGATGGGCTCTAGTCCGTCCCCGAACAGGGTGGAAAGGGCCGACGGCTTGGCGGCGGCCTTCTTCCAGGCATGGCCGCGCGCCAGCGCGGCCGAGAAGTCCTCGATCCGCAGCGGCTTTGTCAGGAACTCGTTCATGCCTGCCGCGAGGCAGGCCGTCCGGTCCTCGGTGAATGCGTTTGCCGTTAGGGCCACCATGTAGGGCATGTTCTCGGCGGGCAGCGTGCGGCGCAGTGTCTGGGCCGCCTCAAGGCCGTCCATCTCGGGCATCTGCATGTCCAGGACGAGCATGTCGTAGGCCTTGCGGGAGCCGCACTCAACCGCCTCGAGGCCGTTGCAGACGGCATCGGCCCTGTAGCCGAGCTTGGCCAGGGTCATGAGGATTACCTTCTGGTTCACCGGGTTGTCCTCCGCCACGAGCAGGCGCAGCGGGTGGTTCTCCGCGAATGTCTTGTCGAGGAGCACGACGGGGGCGGCCTTCTCGGCGGGTGCCGCAACGCCGAATGTCACGCCCGAGAGCTCCGCGGGAAGCGTGAAGATGAAGGAGGACCCGACGCCCGCGATGCTGGAGACCGATATACGCCCCTGCATCATCTCGACCAGGCGCTGGCAGATCGCGAGGCCGAGGCCCGTGCCGCCAAACCTGCGCGTCGTCGAGGAATCCACCTGGGAGAACGGCTTGAAGAGCCGGTCGATGCGGTCGGACGGAATGCCGATGCCGCTGTCCTTGACCGCGAAGGTCAGCATCCAGAGGTCCCCTGAAGCCAGCCCGGACACCTCGACGCGGACTGAGCCCGCGCTCGTGAACTTGACCGCGTTGCTCACGAGGTTGAGGAGCACCTGGGTGATGCGGGTGCTGTCGGCTATCAGGAACTCGGGGATCTCCGGAGCGATCTCGATCTCGATCGCGACGCCCTTTGAGGCGCACCTCTGCGTGAAGAGGTCGCCAACCCGGTCGATGCACTCGCGCATGCTGAACATGTGCGGCGATATCTCCAGCTTGCCGGCCTCGATCTTCGAGAAGTCCAGGATGTTGTTGATGAGCTCGAGGAGAAGGTCGGCGCTGTTCCGCACCGTCGAGACGCACTCGTCCTCCATGGGGCCGAGCTTCCTGTCGAGGAGAAGGCTCGTCATGCCGATGATCGCGTTCATCGGCGTGCGGATCTCGTGGCTCATGTTCGCTAGGAACTCGCTCTTGGCGCGGTTGGCGGCCTCGGCCGCCTCCTTGGCGGAGCGCATGGCCTCCTCGGTGGCGGCCTTCAGCTGGAGCTGTTCGCGCAGGATCATCGAGAGATCGAGCAGGTTGCTCGAGTCGTCGGCAAGCGGCTTCTCGCCCTCGCCGCGGAGCGCCATCACGGACGAGCGGAGAGTCTCGAGGACGGCCGCGTCGCGCTCGTTCTGGGAGCGAAGGCGGGAATTGGCCTCGAGCAGTTCGCTCGAACTAAGCTCCATCGAGCGCTCGACGAGCTTCCGGTCGGTCTCGAACTGGCCATAGGCCTCGTCGACCGCCGACAGGAGCCGGGCCATCTCCGGGGAGAGGCGCTCGGCCTCCCCGCCGAGGTGCTTGCGGATCTGGCGTTGGAGCAGGGGATGCTTGAACATCAGGCCTCCTGCAGGGTTGTGATGGTCATGGTCTGGTTGTGCAGGCGGCACTCGCTGGAGCCGGTCGCCGGCGAGAGCTCGCCGTACGAGTAGAATCCCGCAAGCGTCGGTATGGCGCCGAGGGTCTCCCTCACGATCTCGGTCTCCTCCTCTGTCCGCTGGCCGAGGACGATGCGCCGGCCGACGCAGCTGACGCAGAGGACAAGGCTCGGGGGCGACGAGCCCCGCGTCTCGGTGGCGGCCAGGGCTGCCCCATCAACCAGGTCCTCGGGGGACGCGCGCATGAAGCGAACGAGCGCCTTGTTGGGTATGTCGCCGGCGAAGACCATGCTCTGGGTCGCCTCGTCGATGGAAATGATCGTGCGCACCACGCTCGAGGTGCCTCCCGAGGGGGTGATGCTCAGCGGGAAGCGCAGCGCCGATCCCGGCAGGTTCGCGGCCTCGTCGCCCAGGTAGGACTTGTAGAGCTGTATGGCCGACTGCCCGTCGAGTTCGAAGAGGGTGTTCCCGGCCGAGCGGGTCACGGTCCTCATGGGGCCGAACGGCGCCCATCCACCGGATGAGCCGTAGCGCACCGTCAGGGCTTTGCCATAGAAGCCTATCGCCACGATCCTTCCCGAACGCGGTATCTCATCGAGACCAACGATGGTCTTCTCGAAGCGTGTGCCGTCGCCTGCAAGGCCCCCGGTCAGGATGACGCCATCGGGGATCGAACTGTTGAAGGCTCTCGTGAGCTCGGTCCCGTTCACGCGCTGTCCGTCGGAGACGACGAAGATATTCACCAGGCCCGGTGCGGCCAGTTGCTTGGCGAGGAGGCTTCCGGCCTCGAAGCTCTCGGAGGCGTCGCTGACATCGGTCACGGCACACTCCACCCGGGTGCTGTCGAAGGAGAGGGCGGTAGCGATGACCCGGTCCTCTGTGACTTCGGTCCCGGAAATCTCGCCTGCTGTGGATCCCAGCACGATCCGGGCTTTGGGAAACTCAGCCTTAAGATGTGAATAGGGCCCGTCCGACTCCAGCAGGTGGCGGCCGCCGAAAACAAGGACCAGACTCGCGGACTCCCCGGGCATCTGTTCGCCCACCGGATTCCAACCATTGACCGGGTCGTAGACGAGCTGTGAGGTCTTCATCGTATGACTTGGTCTGATTTGCGGATCTCGAAAATAATTGCCAGGCAACTACATGCGAGCATCGCCCTCACGGTTCTTCCTTGCATTAGGGGGTGCGGGAGGGGCCTCGCCCAAGGTGCTAGGTCACGGAAAAACAGCATGGTTGTGCGGATGAAAACGGTGGTCGACGTGTCATTCTTCGGCTTTATTCCCCAATTCTTTAGGTCGTCCAGAAGCTTCCCCTCGGGATGGGGTTTGCGCTGGCGAAGGGCAGGCCCGCGGCGCGAGCTGTCCGGACCAGCACGGCACCATTTGGTTTACTCCGGGAGGCGTCTTGCTCACGTTTTCGGTAATGCCGCAGGCCTTCGCAAAATCCCCGGGGCCAGCCGTTGAGACAATCCGGGGCGTGGCCTCATGACCGCCCCTGAAACCGGCAAGCCAAAGGCCCCGCTGCTGCGCGCGGAGTCCTGGCTGATGCTCACCATGGGCTTCGTTTTCGGCCTGGCGGCCGTTGTATTCGTCCCGCCGTTCGTCACCTACGACGGGCCCAACCATTTCCTGCGTTCGCTCCAGGTCTCAGAGGGCCAGGCCCGCCCCCATGTCTATTCCGAGCGGCGCGTGGGAGGTGCGCTGCCCCTAAGCCACGCGGATTTCGAGAACACGCTGCTCTGGAACTTCTACCTTAGGCCCGGCCACAATTTCATGGACCGGCGCCAGTGGGAAGTGCTCTCGGGGCAGGAGGCGGAGTTGCAGGGAACAAGGGACGTGGAGTTCACCAACACCGCGGTCTACAGCCCGGTGAACTACATGTTCCAGGGTGTCGGCATCGCGCTCGCGTCTGGCCTGTCGGCCTCGCCTCTCCTGGCCAACTGGCTCGGCTGCCTGTTCAACCTCTCGGGCTACCTCCTCATTGTCGTGATCGCGATCGAGTGCGTGCCGAGGTTCAGGAGGGGAATCCTGCTCCTTGCCTCAAGTCCGCTCCTCATGATCCAGGCCGCGTCGCTCAGCGCGGACCCGATCAATTTTGCACTCCCGCTCCTCGTGATCGCCCTCGCATGGAGACTGCGCTCCACCGATGTGGAAAACCTGCACACGGAGATGCTGCTCCTCCTGTCGCTCGGCGTGCTCGTGGCGCTCCTGAAGCCAGTCATGGTCGCGGTCCTCGTCTGCATACCGTTCGTGCCCGCCCGCAGGCTGGGATGCACCCCCGGCGCCAAGATAGCTGCCCTCTTCATCTACTTCGTCGTCATCGTCCGCGTCTGGTTCGCATGGAACAGCCCTTACCTGGACATCGACATCGCGCGGTGGTTTGACCCCTCCCGGGCTCCCATGGAGGTCCACAGGCAGTGGCTCATGGACAACCCGCTGAGGTTCGTGAAGCCGTTTCTCTACATGCTGGGGCACGATCTAGTGACCCAGTGGCCGCACATGTACGGCGATCCCGGGGACTGGGTGTCTCCCCGGGTGCTCACCCTGACCAAGGGCCTGTCCATCGTCTTCCTGGCCGGATTCCTCTTCTGCGCGCGCTGGACGGGCGGCATGGATGACCGCTGGTCCGCGGCCATGGCGACCGCGGGCTTGTCGCTCCTCTTCTACACGTCGCTGGCCGTGTGGATGGCCTTTGGCGAGGTCAGGATGGACTTCGTGCCGGGAATGGTCGGCCGTTATCTCCTGGTGCCGGTCCTTGCCTTTGGGATCGTCTGGGCGGATTGGTTTCACAACGGCCTGCCCCGCCTGCGAGGCGGGCTCTACTGGGCTGCCCTGGCGGCAAACGCCGCGGGCCTTGCCGCCATCGTCATCCCGGTCGCGGGCCGCACGTGGTGAGCGGCCCGCGAGGGTGAATCGGGCTAGAGGTTCTTCTGCAGGAAGGCCTCGACGTGCTGGTAGAGCTCGATCTTGTGATCGAGGTGCTTGACGCCGTAGGACTCGTTAAGGAACGAGACGCTCTCGGCGTCGACGCCGTTGCGGCTAACCGCGGACACGAGGTCCTTCGACTGGCTGATCCATTCCGGATCGTCGAACTCGCCCCAGGTCACAAGTATTGCGGAGTGTATCTGGTCGGCGTGCGGCAACGGCGACATCGCGTCGAACTTCGCGGGATCCTTGTCCGGGTCGCCCAGCTTGTAGACGTCGCGCGAGTACTGCGGGCCGGAGAACTTGTTGATCTTCAGCTCCCTGATGTAGCGGCCCCAGTCATAGAAAGAGGAGACCGAGATGGCGCACTTGTAGAGGCCGGGCTCGAACGCAGCGCCCGCGATCGCAAGGTAGCCGCCGAACTCGGCACCCATGATGCCCACGCGGTGTCCATCGACCAGTCCCATGCTGATGACCTTCTTCGTGGCGGCGGCGACGTCGTCGCTCATCTTGCGATAGTCCCAGTTCTCACTCTCGGGGAACATCCAGGTGTATCCGGCCGAGCCGCGGTAATTCGGCTGGAGGACCGCGTAGCCGCGGCTCGCGAAGTACTGTACCTCGGGGTTGAAGCCCCATACCCAGCGGGCTTCGTTGTTGCCGTGGGGGATGACGATCATCGGCGGCGGATTCTTCTTCGATGCGCCCGAGGGAAGCGTGATGTAGGCATCAAGCTGGCGACCCTCGGCCGTCGTGTACTTGATGATGCCTGTCGGCTGCATCCGCTTCGGGTCGATCCAGGGCTGGGAATTCTTGATGAGGCCGCTCTTGTGCGTCTCGAGGTTGACCCAGCTGTAGACCACGGGTTGCCGGTCGGTGCCGCTGCTTATTAGCAGGACCTTGCCGGAATCATCCATGCTGAGGATCCGCACAACCTGGTTTGGAAACAGGCCGTCAACGAGCTTCTGCAGGTCCCTATACCCCTGCGTGAACCAGACGACGTGCGGGGCTGCCCGCTCGTATATGGCCCCCACGATGTTGTGGGAGACCGGATCGCGGAAGAGCCAGCCCGCGTAGTCATATCCCTTGTCCTGGAGGATGACATCCTTGGCCTGGCCGGTCGCGGCGTCCATGAACTCGAGCGGCCTGGGACCGCTTCCGTCGCGCGGCCCGAGGGCCACGACCTCGCCCGGGTTGTCGCCCGAGTCCACGACATCCACCTCGTCGAGGTTGAACGGCTCCTTTGTCCACGAGTCCCCCTGGAGGCGGTTCAGCGCGAGGATGCCATCCTCCTGCGTGATTCCGTATTCCAGCTGGCCGAGCTTGTCGGCCCAGAAGTTGAGATTGAAGCCGTGGTCCGTCCTAAGCTCGGGATAACGGGTCACGAGGGCGCCGTGGTTGGCCGCGTTGATCATCTCCGGGTGGTCGTACCGGAGCGTGAAGCCCTTCAGGTTGACGAGGAACTGGGTGCGGTCGGCCGGCGAGTTCGCGAGGATCTGAACCGTGCCGTCGGCGCCTGCAGCCGCGACCGGCTCCGCCTCGGCAAGCTTGCCTGCGACGCCCAGGTTCAGCGCCCCGGAGCCGGACCTCTTTTCCGTCATAAGGTAGGCCAGCCGGTCGCCGTCCAGCCAGGTGAACGAGGAGATCTCGAAGTCGCCGGACTTGGCGCTCACGCCGTCGACGGTCTGGGTATTCAGGTCGTACGTGACGAGGTTCCTGTAATCGGCCTTGCTCGGCACCAGGGCGCCCACCTTGGTCCCGGTGTGGTTCAGCTGAACCTGGTCGAACAAGGGCGGCCGAACGAAGTCGACGATCGGTATCTGTTCCGTGGCCGGCACAGGGTCGAGCCGGGAGAGGTCGCTGTACTCGCTGGCTAGGAGGCCCGTCGATGACACGCAGAGAAGCGCGGCAAGCGTGGCGATGTTGTTCTTCAAACGGCAGGACGCGTTTTCAGTACAATTCATTGGGGTAGGGGGGTAGGGCATCTTGCTCCCGGGTGGTTTTCACGCAAGGCAGGAGTGGCCCGCCCCCGACCCGGCACATGCGACCAGCGCAGACAATTGGCCCGCACCGTGCTAGTGCTGGGGCATGGAAGAAACCCCTCCAAAGGCGGGAAGCGCCAGCCTCCTGCTTTACGGGCCCGAGGAGCATCTCCCCCTGGGATCCGCCGTCCTCGTGAGCCTCCAGCAGGTCGCGGCCATGGTCGTTGGCGTCGTGACGCCGGCCCTGATCCTCTCCCACGCCTTGAACTTCCCCGCGTCGGACGCGTCCTACCTGGTTAGCATGGCGCTGATCGCCGCGGGCCTCGGCACATTCCTGCAGACCTCGAAGTTCGGCATCGTGGGCTCCGGGCTGCTCAGCGTGGCCGGCACGAGCTTCGCGTTCCTCGCCCCGCTGATCGATGCCGGCAAGGCCGGGGGACTGCCCCTCATGTTCGGCATGTCGCTCGCCTGCGCGCCGGTGCTGTTCCTTTTTGTTCCGTTCCTTTCCATGCTGAGGGGCGTCTTCACGCCTCTCGTGTCCGGCATAGTCGTACTCCTGATAGGCCTCTCGATCATCCCCGAGGCCATGCCGGGCATAACGGCTCCCGTGTCGGCGACGGCGCCTCCGTGGGCCGGCGGCGCGATCGCTGTGACCGTGATCGCCGTCGTTCTTCTCGCGCAGTCCGTGGGCGGATCGCGAGTCAGGCTCTCCAGCATTCTCTGGGGCGTCCTCTCGGGCTACATTGTGTGCGCTCTCTTCGGCTGGCTGCACAGCCCGTCCGGGTCCGGCGACTCGTGGGTGACGCTGCCACGGATCTTCCCGCACGGACTCGCCTTCCAGTGGAGGTTCGCGCTGCCCTTCGCCTTCATCTACCTCGCCTCCCTGCTCGAGGCCCTGGGCGACATGACGGCGACCTCGCAGCTCTCCGGGCTCGAGACCGAGGGGCCGGCCTATGCAGCCCGCATCCGAGGGGGCGTCCTCTCCGATGGCATCACGTGCCTCGTTTCCGGTGTCATCGGCTCCTTCCCGAGCACAACCTACGCCCAGAACAACGGTGTCATCCAGATCACCGGCGTCGCCAGCAGGCATCTCGGCAAGTGGATGGCGGGGATTCTCGTGGCGCTCGGTCTCTTCCCCGTGGTCGCCCGCTGGGTGACTGCGATGCCGCCCCCCGTCCTCGGCGGCATGGCGACCCTCCTCTTCGGCCTCGTGTCGGTTTCCGGCCTTCGCCTCATCATGAAGAACGGCCTCGGCCACAGGGAGGGCCTGATTGTCGCGCTCTCGCTCGGCGTCGGCCTCGGGGCGGCCTCCCAGCCGGCGTGGGTCCACTCGCTCCCCGCGATTGTCCAGACCTTCCTCGAGTCTAGCGTGTCCGCGGGCGGCATGACGGCCCTTCTCCTGAACGTCATCCTGCCGCCCTCGAAGTCGCGGGCCGTCCCGGACCACTGAGACGCGGGTTCAGCCGGCGGCCAGCTTGAGGGAAAGGCGGTTGTGGCGCTCGATGACGGGCGGGAGATCGACGGTCGTCAGTTGGCTGTTCTCGACGACCACCCGGCCGTTGATTGCCACGAGCGAAGCGTTCTGCGGGGCGCAGAAGGCCAGGGCGGCCACGGGGTCGTGGAGCGCACCGGCCATGTTCACGCCCGTAAGGTCGAAGGCCGCGAAATCCGCGGACATGCCGGGCGAAAGGGAGCCGATGTCGTCCCGTCCGAGGACGCTCGCGCCGCCGAGGGTGGCAAGCTCGAGCGCCTGCCTGGCGGTCATGGCCGAGGAGCCGAGGCCGACCCTCTGCAGGAGCATCGCCTGGCGCACCTCGCCCAGCATGTGGGCCCCGTCGTTCGAGGACGAGCCGTCGACCCCAATCCCGACATTCACTCCCTTCGCCACCATCCGGCACACGGGGGCTATGCCCGAGCCGAGGCGCATGTTGGAGCACGGGCAGTGCGCCACGCCCGTCCCCGTCCGCGCAAAGAGGTCTATCCCGTACTCGTCCAGCTTGACGCAGTGGGCATGCCACACGTCCCTGCCGACCCAGCCCGTCTCGCCCGCGTACTGCGCGGGTGTCATGTTGAACTTCTCGAGCGTGTAGGCGACGTCGCTGTCGTTCTCCGCGAGGTGCGTGTGCATGGATACGCCCTTTGAGCGGGCGAGCGCCGCGGACTGGCGCATGAGCTCGGGGCTCACCGAAAAGGGGGAGCAGGGGGCAACGGCGACCCGGAGCATTGCGTGGCGGCCCGACTCGTGAAACGCCTCGATCAGGCGCTGCGTGTCGGCGAGGATGGCGTCCTCGCGCTCGACTAGCCCGTCGGGCGGCAGCCCGCCCTGGGAGCGTCCGACGCTCATGCTGCCGCGGCACGCGTGGAAGCGCATCCCGATCCGTGCGGCGGACTCGATCGCGTCCTCCAGCCGGCACCCGTTCGGGAAAAGGTACTGGTGGTCGCTCGAGGTCGTGCAGCCGGAGAGGATGAGCTCCGCCATCGAGACCATGGTCGATACCCCCATCATCTCGGGCGTGATCCTGGACCAGACGGGGTAGAGCGCCTCGAGCCAGCCGAAGAGCGAGTTGTCCTGCGCGCCGGGCAGGACGCGCGTGAGGCTCTGGAACATGTGGTGGTGCGTGTTGACGAGACCCGGCACGACGATGTGGCCGCCCATGTCGAGAACGACGTCCGCCTCGGCGGGGAGGCTGTCGGTCGGCCCGACGGCCGTGATCCTGTTTCCCTCGATGAAGAGGCCGCCGCCCCTTATCTCGCGGCGTCCCGCGTCCATGGTGACCAGCATGTCCGCGTTGCGGACCAGCATCGTCTTGGAAGGAGGAGCGCTCGTCATCTCGGCCAATGTTTGCGCGGCGGGATCAGGCTAGCAAGCCGGTCGGCCGTGGGCGCAAAAAAAATCGCCGCCCGGCGCGAGCCGGGCGGCGATTCGTAGTCAGGCCCCTCGGGGCAGCCTTAGAATTTGTACTTGATGGTGCCGTAGACCGTCACGGTGGGGAGGGGCACGATGCCCTCCAGCGCATAGGTCGAGACCGACGGCTCCCAGTTGTGCTGGTTCGTGAGGTTCTTGCCCGTCAAGCGGTACTCCCAGTGCTTAGTGCGGTAGAAGACGGCCGCATCGAGCGAGTACTGCCAGGGGATCACCAGGTAGCCCTGGTAGTCGTTGTTCATCTGGCTCGTCACGAGGACGTTCGACTCCACGCCGAACCCGTTGTCGAACGAGTAGGAGGCGAGGGCGTTGAACGTGTGCAGGGGCTGGCCAGGGGCGCGGTAGCGGCCACTCGTCTGCTGCGGGCTCGTGAACGGGTCAGGCGGGCCGCCGGGAAGCTGCTGCGTCGAGTAGGCCTGGAACGGGTCCGTGCTTGCCGGCAGGCTGCCGTTGATGAACGAGTACCCAACCGTTGCGAAGAAGTGCTTGTCGGGCTGGTAGTTGAGGGCAATTTCCGCCCCGTAGTACTCATACTGCTCGACCGGCGAGCCCTGCGGCTTGCTCTGGCGGGTCTGGTAGAAGATGTCGGTGCTGACGAACATCTTCTCGTTCAACAGCTGGAACTTGTTGCCGTACTCGTAGAGCTGGCTGGCCTCGGCGAAGAGCCCGCGCGGGAGCGTCGGGTTGCCGTTGGCATCGGCGTAGAGGCCGAAGCCGCCGCCGTCGCCGCCGTCACCCGAGAAGTTCTGGCTGTAGTTGTACGTCAGGTACGTGCTCCAGGTCGGCGTGTACTTGTAGAGGAAGCTCAGGTTGGCATT
>Ga0302320_10008690_pt1 | contig 22006 bp, 21 predicted proteins | sample Bog_T0_3_FD_202130 | JGI IMG/M metagenome (GOLD analysis project Ga0302320, IMG submission 202130) | Peat permafrost microbial communities from Stordalen Mire near Abisko, Sweden - Bog_T0_3 | ecosystem: Environmental > Terrestrial > Soil > Wetlands > Peat | place: Sweden: Abisko, Stordalen Mire...
TGTTTGCCTGAAGCTCCCGTAACCTGGTCATAGAGTTATCTCTTGCCTCCTTGATATCATCTTTGATTTAGAATCGGTATAATACTTCAGGAACCTGTTCCTCAGAGAAATATTTTTTAATCCCATCTTTTATCATTTGCCGTGAAGTACGAAATAGTAAAGAAAAATAATAAATGCGATCACCAGAACACCGATAATCAATGTTCGCGCAGAAATAGCAGGTTCGATCTTTGTCGGTTTACCCATATTCCACATGCTGGTGGTTCCATAGTTTTTAGGCTCTGTCGGCATACCACTTATGTCGCCTGCTGTTATAACATTAACCGGCGCAGTCCCTGTTTCAGCCGCCTTTAACACTTTTTCGTATAGTTGGCGGACATCCTGAGGCATCGCGTCAATGCTCTGGTATTCTGTGCCGTTGAAGATAATTTTAGTCTGCATTGTCGCCGGGTTTGCCGATTGGCCTGAACCCGCCTGTGAAGCCATCGCCTTTTCAAAAGCGTTCCGGATATCAGGAGGCATTTCCTCGATAGAGTTGTATTCTTTTCTATTAATTTTAAATTTGCGCTTAACATTTACATTTACGTTCATTACATTTTCCTCTTTATCCAGATAACACAAAGTTCAACCGGGCGCTTGCGCATCGGCTGCAACGCCTCGTTGAGCCTTTTTTATTTAGTACTCGTTAGGCTCTGGTACGCTGAGCTGAGCACGTCTAATCCTGGCTATCATCATAAGTGTATTGTCGTCCATTTCTCGCAGAATGTCGGGTGTAATGTGCAAAGATCTATTCTTGTCCCTCCACAAAGACAGAAATATGATCCTTGAGGTAAACTGATTGAACGACTCGATCCACACAGGAATAACTATGAACGCTGCTGCTTGCTTAGACTTGTGATCAAAAGAGTCTTTTTGAGAATACTCAGGGATATCAAGTTTTGTAGAAAGTTCGAGAATGCAACTTTCAGAAGCTTTCAAGATTATTTGACGGTCTGCACCCTGATTGGGGGGTGCCGGGACCTTCATCCTTCCCTTAACCAAGCCGATTGTGGTGTTTCCAAAGTCCTCTTCAATTATATTGGAACCGGTTCGAACAACTCTGGCCATCCAAGTAAGGAGCTTCATTCTTCGACCAATAACATTCGTAACTTTTAATCTAATAACTAGGGGTTTCCCATCGACATAGTCCACCAAATCACTCTGGACTTCCAGCGGAAAGGTAGAGTTGTAGAGTTGACGATTTATCTCAACCGATTGGGACAGCAGCCTAATCTGGTAAACGTTAAGCCCGAGAAGAAACAGTCCGCCAAAGATGGCCACGATTTCCGCAACGTATTTTACCTGTTGATAAAAATGAAGACTTCTCCATTTTGGGCTGCTCTCTGTCATGTGTCACTTTCCGGAATTAATAAACCTATTTGCTTTTTATGGCTCTTACCTTATGTCCAACATTTAATATACCAAGTTGGTATTTCCCGAACTTTCGTGCAACCCTACATCAATCTAAAAAAAATAAAAAGAGAAAAATATCCTTAAATAACAAACGTAAATGAACTTCCTCTACTTGGTATTTTGTGGTAGTAAAGACCAAAAACCAATTTGATAAATCATGAACATCTTGGACAGGAAATTTTACCGGCGCGATACACTGCAAGTTGCCCGCGCACTTTTAGGGAAAAAATTGGTGCGCCAAATCAAGGGTCTTGAACTTGCCGGGATGATTGTGGAGACCGAAGCTTACTGTGGTGAATCGGACAGCGCCTGCCATGCTCATCGCGGCGAGACGCCGCGTAATACTGTCATGTTCGGCGAACCCGGCCATGCTTACGTTTATTTTACTTACGGCATGCACTACATGCTAAATTTAGTGACTGAAGCTGAGGGCAGGCCATGCGCCGTGCTTATCCGTGCTGTTGTACCGCTTGCCGGAATAGAAGAAATGGAGGGCCGCCGAAAGAGGAAAGGCGCGCAATTATCAAATGGTCCGGCCAAGCTCTGTCAGGCTTTCAGTATTGATAAGGCATTAAACGGCTGGGATTTAACCTGCGGTAAAGAATTGTGGGTGGTGGATTACAAGAAAATTCCGGCTGAATCAATCATAGCTATACCCCGGATAGGCATTGATTACGCCAAAGATGAACATCGGGATGCTCCGTGGAGATTCTTATACCATTTCTAACTCAAGGTGCCGTCTTTGTTGGCAATACACCCGGCATTCAGACATAATAAAAATCATTATATGGATTTTTCCAGAATTTGATTGACATCTTGTCAAGTATGGCTATTTTAGGCTAAGGATGAATGGAAAAAGATTCATCGATAAAAGGAGGATATTTGATGTTTACAGTTACAGAAAAGGCATTGGAAGTAATCAAAGACTTTATCAAAGAAAAGAATGTAGCTTCCGCTGTGAGGATTACATTGTCTATGGGCTGTTCAGGGCCCGCTTTGGGTATGGTTCTGGACGAGCCTGGGAATGCAGATGAAGTGTTTGAAGAAAAAGGAACAAAATTTATCATTGATAAAGATATTTATAATCAGGCAAAGCCGATCAATGTTGATTTTGTAGATACGCCGCAAGGGTCTGGATTTAAATTAACATCTAGTCTCGCTCCTGCTGCTGGAGGCGGTTGCGGCTCATGTTGCAGTTGCTAGAATTTCGGGGGGAGGAATTTTCCTCCCCCTTTTTATTAACATCATGATTGAAGAAAACAAAACAATAAAAAAAATTGATTCCGTCGAAAATCTTCTCCGGCAGGGGAAATATCGTGAGGCGATTGTTATCGGTGAAGAAATTCACAAAGCAGATCCGAAAGAAGAGTCCGTCTTATTAATGTTGTCCTGGGCATATTATGACAGCGGCGATACGAAGCAAGCTGTAAAACATTTAAATATACTATTGGAGCGGGAACTGCAGCGAAAGGTTTTTACAGGCTTCGCCTTTGATGAACTCGTGCGCATTTATAGGCAGGAGAAAAATTTCCACAAATTGGTGGAAATTTGCGAAAGGGCAGTTACTGCGCAACCGGAAGATGTCGGGCTCTTAACTGAACTGGGCAAGGCCTATCTTCAATCGGGCCAGGCTAAAAAGGCTTGCAATATTTATGAAAAACTTATCGTAATCGAAGACGACAATCCCGCTTTTTATTGCCATTGGGGCGAAGCTTTGTTTGCCGCCGGGTTGATTCAGGAAAGCGAAAAAGCCTATTTACAGGCCAGCAAAATTGACTCTGATCAACCGGACCATTATTACTTCAAAATAGCTGTTTTATTTCAGCAAGCGGGAAATCATGGAGAAGCTAAAAGATTATTAAATAAATGCATTACTGTAAGTCCGGCGAATCCACTATATTATTGTTCTTTAGGAGACAGCCTGGTTGGCTTGGGGCAAATACCGAAAGCTTTGAAGGCTTATAAGATGGCCGTGCAATACGATAATCCCGGAGCTGGAGCTTACTATAATCGTTTAGGCCATTCACTTATGAAGACAAATCATTTTTCAGAGGCAGTTGAGGCTTTTAAATCGGCCATAGTTCATGATTCTGCGCAACCTTACTATTTAAGCTTAGCCGCAGCTTACAAAGGGATGGGGCTTGTCGATAGGGCTGATAAAATTATAAGTGAAGTAAAAAAAATCAGATGAGTTTATATTTTTCCGTATTTGCGATGAAATTCCTTAAATACGTGGTAAAAATATTCATTTTCCTCTATTTCTTTTTTAAGAATCAGGCCTATTTCGGAAATTTCGTCTTTGTTGATAATTAAGTTGACACTTTTATTGTAAGCATGCATGTAGTCCATAGTTGCAAAAGTTTCGCTGATTAAAACAACAAAAATTTTCCGGCGGGTAGACATAGATAAATTATTCAAATAATAGAGAACATTATCAATTCCTCCCGTGTCGGTATCGAATTTTTCATCAACAACAATGATATTAAATGTTTGAAAATTTGAATATTTTAAAACTTCTTTAAATGTCATTGATTCAATTACGTTATAATCAAGAGATTTTAATGCGTCATTGATCTTTTGCCTGACGACAGGATCATGTTCACAAATCATGGCAGTTTCATTATTTGTATCTTGATAACCAAAAGGCCGTCCGGAATAATCTATTTCGTCTGCTTCTGAGGCCTGGGTTAATTTTTCTTCATTCATGTTAATTTCCTAATCATCATTGGGTCTTTAATCTTGCCATATAATTCGTCAACTTCAAGATCAAGACCAAGTGCTAGTTTTATAATCTTTTTTAATCTTGCCATATGAGTTGTCAACTTCAAGTGTCCCCAGATTGGTGGTTTTTTCACCGCGGACATTTTTTATCGAGTCTATCCCACGATTCACGCTAGCTCTATTCGTAGCATAAGCGATCGCCGTATCTTCAGTAATCAAACCTTTTTCAAAAAGATCGACGATGCAATAGTCAAAAGTGATCATGCCAAAAGTTGTTCCTTGCCGGATAATATCAAAAAATGTTTTTCCTTCCGATTCTCCGTGCAGGATAACGTCTTTGACACGCAGGCTTGTACTCAGCGCTTCGAAGGCGGCAACACGGCCACCGCCAACTTTTGGCAGAAGGCGTTGACAGATAATCCAGCGAAGCGAATCAGCAAGACGCGTGCGTATCTGGTTTTCTTCATCCACAGGAAACATGCCAAGAATACGGTTGATTGTTTGACCGGCATCAATTGTATGTAAAGTACTTAGCACTAAATGACCTGTTTCAGAAGCATTTAGCGCAATTTCCACAGATTCACGGTCACGCATTTCACCTACAAAAATTACCTTTGGCGCCTGACGCAAAGCTGCGCGTAAACCATTGGCAAAATTGTCAAAATCCTTACCCAATTCGCGCTGATTGATAGTGGCCATTTTTTGAGGGTGTGTATATTCTATCGGATCTTCCAGTGTAATTATATGCAAGGAATATTTTTCATTGATTTCATTGATAACCGCAGCCAGAGATGTGGTTTTACCACTACCTGTAGCACCTGTTACCAGGACAATGCCGTTCTTTTCAGACACGACGCGCTGATAAGCATCTGGTAATAACAGCTCTGCGAAAGAAGGAATTTGAGTTTCAAGTTTTCTTAAAACGATAGAGTAATTGCCGCGCTGTGAAAATATATTCACGCGGAAACGGGCAACACCCGGCAACTCGTATGATAAATCGCAGGAACCTTCTTTAATCAACCTTTCCATCAGCCGGTGGTCCTGATTAATCAAGTTTAGAGCAAAAATTTCTGTTTGAAACGGTGTAAGTTTTTCGAAATGCGGCCTTAACTCAACGCGGACTAATTGGCCGGCGGCCTCTACCTGAAAAGGTTTATCCACGGTTAAGATAAAATCGGAAATCTCCACATTGGATTCCAACATTCTTGTTAATATATGGTCGATTTCAGGTTTTCTCATAAGCTATCCTTGCAATGATTTATGCTTCGGTAAAGTCTGTTGGTGGATATTTCAAAAGCGGACGGAATCTGGCTTTATCGTTCGCTTTGACGTAAGCCTCGTCAGCGTCGATCCAACCGCGGCGATAAAGATCCATAATTCCGTCGTCCAAAAGTTGCATTCCGTATTTTTTACCTGTCTGCATCATGGAAGGAATTTGATAGGTTTTAGATTCGCGGATCAAATTACGCACTGCAGGGGTTGCAATGCAAATCTCCAGAGCAACACAGCGGCTTTTGATGTCAATTCTCTTGAACAGAACCTGTGAAACAATCGCGCGTAAACCATCGGCAAGTGTAGAGCGGATTTGTAACTGTTCGGATGATGGGAAAACCTCAATTATTCTATCAACTGTTTTCGCCGCACTGGTTGTATGAACTGTGGAAAAAACCAGATGGCCGGTGGATGCGGCTTCCACAGCGAGCGAGATGGTTTCTAGGTCGCGCATTTCACCAACCAGAATAATGTCCGGATCTTCACGCAATGCTCCGCGCAGTGCTGTGGCGAAAGATTTAGTATGAAGTCCCACTTCCCGTTGGTTAACTATACAACCTTGACTCTTATGAACAAATTCAATAGGATCTTCAATTGTAATGATATGGTCCTTGCGCAGGTGGTTAGCTTCATCAATAATGGCCGCCAGAGTTGTGGACTTGCCGCAGCCCGTAGGGCCGGTGACCAGCACAAGACCACGCGGGAGAGCAGCTAATTTTGATATCACGCTAGGGAGTCCCAAATCCGCACAAGTTGAAATTTTATCCGGTATTTCACGAAATACGGCACCTATACCGTTTTTTTGCCGGAAGTAATTGACGCGATAGCGCGCGAGAGTAGGGACTTCATAAGCAAAATCAACGTCACCCGTTTCTTCAAAATTTTTAATTTTATATTCCGGCGTGATTTCATAGAGAAGAACTTTTAAAGAGTCGTTGGTGAGAACATCATATTTAATCCGCTCAATATCACCTCGGATTCTGAGGGCAGGTTGTTGTCCGGAAATGAGATGAAGATCTGATGCTCCCTGCTCATGCATAAGATGAAAAAAAGCGTCAATTTTTGCCATTTATTTTTCTCCTCGGAGGAATTGACTATCTTCTACCATTTTTTTTGCCGGAAAAGAATAAAATAATTTAACGAATGTAAATTTTATGATCGCATAGAGATTTCTTGCCGGCTTTCCACTTATTAAAAATTATTTGTGAATATAGAAAAAACTCAATGATTTTGCTAACATAAGTATCATATTAACAATTTCTTGACACTAAGACAAGCAATAATATATGCTCTCACACGTTTTGCCTATGGGAATTTGAAATATTGGGGATGTAGCTCAGCTGGGAGAGCGCGGCGTTCGCAACGCCGAGGCCAGGGGTTCGATCCCCCTCATCTCCACCAAAAGATAATCCAAAACAATCCAAGAAAGTCCATAAAGCCGCTAGAAATGGCGGCTTTTTTAATGGAATTGACAAATCAATTTAAGAAGAGCATATAAAAACATTCATTCACAATACATTTACGGAACTATTCTAATGATGACCTATCGATTTATTATTTTATTAATAATTAAATTGTAAAAAATGTTTTACTTATCAAATAATAAAATATTAAATGATCACAATCGCAAAAATAAAACGAATTCCTTGATATTATTTGCCTTACGGCAAGAGGTGAAAGAATAAAGAAAGATATGAAAAAAACATTACAGTTTTTATTTATTGTTTTTCCCCTATTCATTGTCCTACCTACTTTCTCTTTTGCCCTTAACTGCTCAAGTCCTCCCACAGGCCCCTTTGGACCTGCTTGGGCAAGAGCCTATGAATCGTGGTGCCAGCAATGCGGCGGGATATATAATCCTTCAAGTCAATCCTGTACTCCTGGGCCCAACTGGGGTGGCAGAAGCGGCAGCACATCGCCCGGTTCTTCTTCTCCATCCAGCTACGAAGTCGAACGCCAACGGTTGGAAGCCGAAAAGCAGAGGCAGCAGGAAATTGAAGAACAGAGACGTAGGGAAGAAATAGAGGCCAAACGCGGGCAGCGGGAGTTCGAGCGGAATAAGGTGGAAGCCTTAAGAAGCTTGAAGGGCATTTCTAAAGATGAGCTCGGTCTAAAGGAGATAGGCACAGATACCGCCCTCAAAGGGATAGAAGATACAACCCAACACCCGGAACATAAAAAAATCGTCGAGAAGAAGACACCAGCCGCGGTTGATTCCCTCGTCGCGAATCCTCGGGATAATAAGAAATCTTATAATGTAAATTTTACTGCGGTGAAGGGTGTCAATCCAAAATTGCGCCAGGAATTGCTTGGCAATTTTCCTGATATCATCTCCAAACGAAACAGACACCCCAATAAACAGGCACAAAACATACTGCAGTCGCTAAAAAATGGGGAGCCTCCCAACCCGATCAAGAATATTGCCGATCTGGCTCCGGGGGATGTTATCTTAGTTGCGTCATCTTCCTGGAAAGATAGAAAGAAAGAAGGGGAATGGGAAGTTGGAAAAAGCATCGGCATAAATTTTTTGGACAAGTGGAGCTCAAACAACTGGAGTTCTCCAGTATCACACGCTGCCATCTTTTTAGGCAAGCGCAATGGTAAGAGATGGTATTTTAACAATACTTTTGAACATGGTCCGGTTATCGTCGAAGAAAAGGATTTTCTCAGAGAATACGGCCAACGCAGCATGGACGTGGCTACGCTGGTTGGCCAGCCACTTTCGCAACATGAAGGACAGGAGTTGTGGAAAGGTGCCCACGAGCTGAGGAATACCACGACCTACGGGATCTGGGCCAATGACAAGATGGTCTGTTCGGAGGCGTCCCGTTGGCTGTTGCTACGCGCAGGCCGCCGGGTTCCGGAAACACGAAGCGAGAACGTTAAAATTAAGGAGATCGACACCGGTTTGAACAAAAAACAGTTTGTGAACTTCAGCCCCTCCGATTTTTATGAAGAGCAGCAATATTTCGTAGTCCATCAACTTGGCCTTCAGAAAATTGGTCAAAAATCAAAATGAACAGGAGGAAAGAATGATGAAGAAGATTTGGACCACAGCGATATTGACCATTGTATTATGCACCGTGTCACTAATACCCACTCTTCAAGCGCAGTCATCCCAGGACACACTAACCCAATACATCTCTAACCTCCAGAAAAACCCCAATGACTATGCCTTACGGGAGAAAATTATTAAGCACGTGCAGGGAATGCGGCAGAAACCGGCCATACCGGAAGAGGCAAGAAAGCATTTTATAAAGGCGGTAACCATGCAGAAAGAAGCCAAACATGCTAAAGAATTTGAGTACGCTGCCAGCTCGTATAATCAGGCATTACTCATAGCTCCCTGGTGGCCTGAGGCCTATTACAATCTCAGCATAGCCCTGGAACAATCAGGTCAATTTGATGCAGCCATAAAGGCGCTTCGTTTATATATCGTGACAAACCCGACCCCGGCAAATGCGCGTGCCGCGCAGGATAAGATATATGCCATTGAGGCCAAAAAAGAGATGGCAGCAAAGGGATCGAGTTCTGAAGCGACGGAGGAAAAAAAGAAGATTACGACAACCACTGAGATAAAAAGAGATGGTCGTTTTATCGCTTATAACAACGGGACGGTCCTGGACACATGGACCAACCTGATGTGGGCAGCGCATGACAACGGTAGCGCCATAAGCTGGGAGATCGCTAAGTCCTATTGCGAGAATTACCGCGGGGGCGGTTATACGGACTGGCGGATGCCGACGTTGAATGAGTTAACAGGGTTGTCTGACAGCAGTAAGAGTTATCGAGCCCAATATAATGACGTTCACTTAACGGAGTTAATCAAATTGACTATCGGTAGCTGTTGGTCTTCGGACACGCGTGGTTCCGACGCTCTCCTCTTCAATTTCTGGCGTGGCACCTGGTATGGATTTCGCAATGTTAGCGACAACCTCGGCGGCGCGGCCCTCCCGGTGCGTTCAGGCAAATGATATTGCAAATATTTTATTAAACATTTTCGTGGCTAACATAGGCATCTACAAGTTTGGCGTCGAGGTCAAAGACTTTATTGTAATCCGTAATGGATTTTGCCAAGACCATTTTTTATTTCTTCCTTCCTGTTATCCTCAAAACCCCGGCCTTGACAATAATCCAACCTTCCCCTAAAAATAGAGGTCTAATATATTGATATTATTCCACTCACAATAAAAGGTGTTGACAAGGATATTTTCATTTTCCTTTGTGACAGAATACTGTCATGTATGTTTCAATCGGCAATCAATACCCAGATACATTTACCAGAATCGGTACTTTATATTTGCTATACTCAACTCCAATCGCATGCAGTTTTTCTTTTTCTCTTGACAGAACACTTCCACCCTTCTAATCTCACAATTGTATAATTTCTCATATAGAGCAAAAAAAGAATGGACAGCCGTGCCCCGATACGGCGGGAAGAACAGAGAACATGAGCATGTGCGATAGAAGAGACGAAAACATCTCCGAAAATACCCACGGAGACAATCACCATACCCGTTTCAGCAGCAAGGGCGGGTTATGTTTCCAGAAGCTGCTGCTGATTCTGCTGCTGATCTTGTTGTTGCCCATTTCCTCAGTGGCTGAAAACCTTACATGCCGCCGCCTGCCCATGCTGATGGGAATGTTCCTGGACAACCACTACGAGATGAAGAAGATGACCGGGGAGATCAAGACTCACGCCATCGACCAGATGATCAAGAGTCTGGACCCCTCTAAAACGCTGCTGTACGAGTCCGATTTGGAAAGGCTAAAGCCGGTTCTGCAAGGCGTGTTTGCAAGCGTACAAGCGGGCGACTGTGCTTCGCTTATTCAGGTATACGACATACTCGTCGCGCGGGCGCGGGAGACTGAGGCCATTGTCAAAAAGATTCTGGGGCCGGACTACCGACTCGACGAGACGGTGGAGCTGAATGTTAACGTGAACAAGCGCCCCTATGTGAAGACGACGGCGGAAAAGCATGCGCTCTTGAGAAAGATTGTGCAATTCCAGATTGAAAATGCTCTGTTGGCAGGCGTCGACTTGGCGGAGGCCAAGAAGCAGCAGATTCACCGCTACGAGCTGCAGACGATGCGGGTGGTCGAGCGCAATTCTGAAAAGCTCATTACGAGCTTCGCCGAGGCATTCGCCCTGGCTCTGGATCCGCACACGAGCTACCTGCCTCCCGAAGACTTTGAGGACCTCCGGATTCAGATGCAGCTTTCTCTGGAGGGGATCGGGGCCGTCCTCAGCAGTGACAATGGCTTTACCGTCATTGAGGAGTTGATCCCCGGGGGAGGCGCCGAGCGTTCGGGACTGCTGAAGCCGAAGGACAAGATCATCGCCGTGGCCCAGGAAGGGGAAAAGCCCGTTAACGTCATCGACATGGACCTGCACGACATTATCAAGATGATCCGCGGCAAGAAAGACACGCAGGTAACCCTGACAATCCTGCGGCAGGCGGAACACACGAACCGCTTTGCCGCCACGATCACGCGCGACAAGATCGACATCAAGGAGCAGGAAGCCAAAATCTCCTATGAGACACGGACTGTGGCCGGCCGGCAGTATCATTTCGGCGTGATCGATCTTCCTTCCTTTTATGGCGACGAGAAGGAAAATAAATCCTGCTATGAAGACGTGAAAAGCCTTCTCGCTGAGGCCAAACGTCAGCATGTCGATGGGATCGTGCTGGACCTGTCGCGCAATGGGGGAGGCCTGCTCACGGAGGCGGTGCGCCTTGCCGGCCTTTTTCTTGACAAGGGCGGAGTCGTGGCGACCAAAGACATACGCGAGCAGGTGACGATTCTTGCCAATGGTTCTGCCTCCTCGGGGACGGAAGGCGACAAGCGCAAAGTGATTGCGTTCCCTGCGGAAGACCCCCGCGCGGTCTATACGGGCCCCCTTGTCGTGCTGACGAGCCGCTTGAGCGCATCGGCAAGCGAGATCGTGGCGGGCGCTCTCAAAGACTACCATCGCGCTGTGATCGTCGGGTCGGACCATACCTTCGGCAAGGGGTCCGTGCAGGAACTGACGCCTCTGCCCTGGGAACTGGGCGCCATGAAAGTCACCACGAGTCTGTATTTCCTGCCCGGAGGCAAGTCTACGCAGAAAATTGGCGTGGAAGCAGATGTGCGGCTGCCTATCTGGTTCATTCTCGAAGATGTTGGTGAAAAGGCGCTTGATTACCCGCTTCCGGCCCAGGCAATTACACCCTTCCTCGGCGTGCAGGGAGACGCCGCGCCACTATGGAAACCTATGGAGCAGCCCCTGCTCGCGAAGCTGGCAGCAAGGTCCCAGGCCCGGGTCGCCAAAGATGCTAAGTTTGCCGAGATTATCAAGAACAACAAAGAGGCCGCCGGCAAGAAGGGTGTCATCCGACTCGCCGACTTACGCAAGGAGGTGGAGAAGGAAGGCGGCGTCAAGAAGAAGGAAACGCCGACCGAGCTTAAGAAGAAAGCCAGGGACCAGTATGTTCCGTTCGTGAACGAGAGCGTCAACGTTCTCCTCGATATGGTGACGCTGGGGTCAGCCCTGCGTGCGCCGCCGGTGCTGCACGCCGAGGCTGGTATACCCGGACGTTGAATGCATGACCGGATGATAAGCAACTAAGAGCACGCACATTTCAACCCGCATTAAATGATTTATCACAATCAGCCACCCTGAACACAAGATGTTTTCAGCAATAACTTCTTCCTAATGTTGTTTTTCTTATTTTCTCAATTCACACAACATTTCAATCGGAAAGAATCAAAAAATGGCTGAATCTAATTTTTAAATATTTAAGGGGAGATCAATAGTCCTCTATTCGATTAAAAAGCAATTAAGTTATGAAATCATGGCCTCGCGTCGGGCGGCGCATCAGGAGAAATCGTCGGACAGTAAACGGTGTCACGCTCAACATTCATGCCGATGGGTTTGTCGGTCTTGAGCAGCTTCATCCAGACACGGACGTTGTCCGCAATGATGATGATCACAAGCACGATAATGCCGATGCTCAACCAAGCGTTCAGCATCTGATTCCTGGCAAGGTACATCTGGACGTTCATGATTCCCGCCGCGAACGTGGTGACTGTCACAAAGGTACAGGGAACAAAGGTGATCAGCGCGTAGATCTTTTTCTGCCCGATCCTTAAAATGATGGTCGTACCGATGGCCAGTGCCAGGGCGGACAAGGTCTGGTTCGTGGCGCCGAACATCGGCCAGATGGAAGAAATGTCGCCCGTGTATAGCAAATAACCCCAGGTTAAGGAAACGAGGGCGCTGCACAACACTGTGCCGGGAATCCAGTCTTTCCTGCTGAGGGGCTTGAAGACATAGCCGAGAATATCCTGGAGGATGTAGCGGGCCACACGCGTTCCGGCGTCGATGGTAGTCAGGATAAACAAAGCCTCGAACATGATGATGAACTGGAACCAGTATTTCATCGTATGCCGGAGCCTCTCGCCGACATTGGCAAAGACATGGGCCATGCCCACGGCCAGGGAGATGCCGCCACCCGGGCGATGGGCAATGTCCAGCCCGACCAACTGACTGAGGACCGGCAGATCGACGACGGTCATCTTCAGTTTCGCATAGACATCGGCGGAGGTATTGATAGCATAATAATCGCTCGGATTGAGAGTGATGGCGGAGAGCAGGGCCATGATGCTTACGAAAGCCTCTGTCAACATGGCGCCGTAGCCGATAAAGGTGATCTCTGTTTCATGTTCGATCATCTTCGGCGTCGTTCCCGATCCGATGAGGGAGTGGAATCCCGAAATAGCGCCGCAGGCGATGGTAATGAACACATAGGGCCACCAGGGACCGGAGATGATCGGACCGCCGCCAGACAGGAACTGTGTGGTGAAGGGCATCTTTATCGTAGGGTTCACGAAGAAAAGGCCAATCGCCAGGGCGGCAATGACGCCGATCTTCATGAAGGTGCTGAGATAGTCCCGCGGGGCGAGGAGGAGCCAGACGGGAATGGCTGCTGCACAGAAACCATAGAGAGGCAGAAGGACGGACACTTCCTTTTTGCTGAAGGTAAACCAGGAGGCAAGGCCGGAGTCGGCAACAAAGGGGCCTACAAGTACAGCGGCGCAAACCAGGATGAATCCGGCGATGGATCCGGAAAGAATCGCTCCCGGTTTGATCTTGAACATGTAGACACCGATGCACATCGCGATGGGAATCGTCATGGCAATGGAGAAGACGCCCCAGGGATTGTTGAACAGGGCGTTGACCACGGCTACACCCAGCCCGGCCAGAGCGACGATGATGATGAAGAGGATTACGACCGCCGTTACGCCGCCGGTGATCTTGCCGACATCCTTTTCGGCGATGACAGACAGGGATTGTCCCTGGTGGCGATAGGATGCGAAAAGAATAATCATGTCATGAACGCAACCGGCAAAGACGCTTCCCAGCAGAATCCAGAAAAAGCCCGGTCCCCAGCCATACTGGGCGGCCAGAACCGGTCCAATCAGTGGCCCCGCACCGGCGATGGCGGCAAAATGATGGCCGAAAACGATCCACTTATTGGTGGGGACATAATTCTGGCCGTCATTGCAGGAAATGGACGGTGAGATATTCCTGTCGTCCAGCATAAGAACCTTTGCGGCGATGAACGCAGCATAATAACGATACGCCAAAACAAAACAACATAAAGCACCAATCATCAAATATAATGCACTCATGAAACATTTCCACCCTTCTCAGAAAAAACAAATATTTTGTAATTTTACCATATATTAATCTAGAGTTCAGCCATTTTTAATTATTTATGATTAAAATGTTGAGTAAATTGGAAAATAAGAAAAACAACAGTTCAGGAAGAAGTGATTGCTTAAGTTCAGGTTTTCACGATAAACACAATTTAAGTCCTATGACCAAGATAGACACCACACCTCGCATTTTGTGTTTAATATTTTATTGACATACCTAATAGGGATACATATACTTCTTTTATGATTGAATTGAACGCCGTAACCAAAAGATATGGTTCTCTTGCCGCCGTTGACAATGTCTCCTTTTCCGTCAAGGCAGGTGAGTATTTTGCTCTTCTTGGACCCAATGGCGCGGGAAAGACGACAATTGTTAAGATGCTGTTGGACTTTACACAGCCGACAGCGGGAAGCTTGTCGGTAAACGGTCTTCCCAGCAAACATGCGGCAAGCCGTACGGCGGTCGGTTATCTGGCGGAGAACTATCATATTCCTCCATATCTTTCCGGATGGCAATATTTGCAACGCTGTGCGGAACTATTGGATATGAGCCGATCCGAGGCGACTGATCAATGCAGGCGCATCGTTGAGCTTATCGGCATGCAGGGCAGGGAACACACCAAAGCGAACACCTATTCCAAAGGCATGATTCAACGGTTCGGACTAGGCGCCGCGCTCATAGGAAATCCGAAGCTGTTAATTCTTGATGAACCCACCTCCGGCCTTGATCCCATCGGGATCAGAGAAATACGCCAGCTTTTAGAATCGCTTAAAAAGCAAGGGATGACTATCTTTCTGAATTCACACCTGCTGTCGGAAGTTGAGAAAATATGTGATAACGCCGCAATCATAAATTGCGGCAGGCTTTTGGTGAAGGACACAATTTCCGCTCTGGTCAAGGACGGTGATACCCTGGAAGATGTGTTTGTCAGGTTTGTGAAAGGTTGAAATGAAAATGCCGAAAGCGCTTTCCCCCATCATTAAAATTGCGAAATATACCCTTACCGATGAAGTTCGTCAGAGGAGCTTTGTCGTTATGTTTGTTATGTGCGTCGTATTCGTCTTTCTCATTCGCGGTTGTTATCAAGGAAATTACATGGTGAACGGCGAGGCGCTCGATGCCGGAACCATTGTGGGGGCAGTGTCAAAAATGACCTTTCATTTCATTGCTGTGGTCGTGATGCTCATAGCGGCGTTGCTTTCCATGCGCGTGTTCAAGCGCGACCGGGATGAAGGCATGCAATCGTCTATTCTTTCCAAACCGATAACTCGACGGCAGTACGTTGTAGGCAAGGTGCTCGGGCTGTGGGTTTTGTCGACCTTCTTCATGTTTATTCTCCACGCCATTATATTCTTGACTGTTTCCGTAAATTTGAATGTTGTCATGCCCGGATACCTTGCTGCATCTTTGCTATGCTCTTTCAACCTGCTCTTTGTGGTTGTTGCCGTGCTCCTTTTATCGCTCCTGATGCCTGACATCGTCGCATTTCTTTGTGTTCTGGGCATCGGCGTCATTAGTTTTGTGGCCGACGGGATATTCGCTATAAGCCATAGTCCAATGGCTCAGGCGATGATACAGCAACCGGGTTCGCCGTCGGACTGGACAGGGTGGAGGGTTGTCTACTATTTATGGCCGAAACTTTCCGGCACACAACATTTTGCGTCTTCGTTTATCGGCGGCAGTGAAGGGTTACATGGATTCGGATCTATATATCCGCTCATCAACATCCTTATCTACGGCCTTATCCTCGGCGTGTTACTATTTTGGCGTTTCAGAAATGAAGACATAATTTAACCGGCTATGATAATTCTTGCCGGGGTTAGTAAATCGTAAATTTGGACGAAAATGCAAGGTTTTAAATGGAATACCTGATGATTTTTTCAACCTCTATGTTTTTGTCGCACTGTCTGTGAACCCTCCATCCATTGTTTGATGCGATTGGCATCTCCGTAACGGGTCAGCTTGCCTTGAGAATCGAGCAGCACGATCAGAACAGGGCGTTTGGCCAACTGTGACTGCATTACCAGGCACCGGCCAGCCTCATCGATGAAACCAGTCTTAGAGAGTCCGATCTGCCATCGAGGATTTCCGATCAGGTGATTGGTGTTATGAAATTGCATTGTTCGACTACTTGAACGGATTGTGGCTTCTTTGCATGTGGTGTATTCCCGGATAATGCTGTAGTGGTAAGCTGCGTCCACCATACGCGCCAAGTCTCTGGCAGAGGAGACGTTGCCGCAGTGAATACCGGTGGGATCTATGAAGTGTGTCTCGACGAGTCCCAGTGACCTGGCCTTGGCATTCATGGCAGCAACGAAAGCACCGAGACCGCCGGGATACGTCCGCCCCAAAGCATAAGCGGCGCGGTTCTCGGAAGCCATTAAAGCCAGCAGCAGGGTATCTCCGCGTGTAAGAGTGGTATTAACAGGCAGGCGAGAGCGGCTATGGCGAACAGTGTCCACGTCTTCAGATTCGATGGTGATAGATTCTTCGAGGTCCATTTTGGCATCCAGCACTACCATGGCGGTCATGAGTTTGGTGATGGAGGCAATGGGCATTATTGCTTCTGCCTGTTTCTGAACCAAACATTCTCCTGTCATTTGATCCTCCACCAATGCGGAGGCGGAGCGCAAAACGAGATTCCGGGGAGCCCGGACGGCCTTGGTTCGCGAATAGTTTACATGGTTAGCCGGGATTCTTGATGCATCTGAAAATCCTACAACCCCCGGAACCGCCATTATCGCGCCACTCAAAAGGATTACCATTCCTAAAACATATCTATGTGCCATACTCTCCTTAGTAACTATTTAGGATACCGATTTACGATTACCTTTCGTCAAGTCTTATGAAGTCAAAATTTGCCCACCATAATACCCGATCGCTTATTAACCAAGATTGCCTGTCTGTGATACTTCTAACACATATTAAGATATAGTTCAGCTATTTTTTTCAGGTACGCCTCGCTGCCTCCGCTTAACCACCTCAATACCATCTTTGATTTAGAAATGGTAGGAAATATTCATTGTCATGGAGTGAATGGCTGCTGATAAACATTGCGATCGCATCCCATGCTTTGAAGCCTGCAATATTCCTTTGACATACAGGAATGATTTTCCTATACCCCTTTCCCATAAAAGCAAGTTCTTATCAAAAAAAACTTCAATCCACGACGGATTGGTGGGTAGTTATTTGCCTGTCATTGGTCGTTCGGGTCGTCCATCACCTGTGAAACGAATTGTTTACCTTGCCGGTGCGAATCTCGGTAGCGGATGGGCGCACATAGGTAAAGGCCAACTTGCGAAGTGGGCTCGATTAGTGTTCCAAGCCGGAACCGAGCGCGGAGTCCAAGCGCTCGATGCGCTCGAATTCGGTTCTTCGTGGACGCTCGATCTACACCTGCATTTCCTGCAGCAGGGGTCGTACACGCGTGCGAACTATGGCATCTATGAGTTTGTCGTAATCGGAACATAGGCCAATGTCAAATGGTTTGAAGCTTCGATTCCTTACGCGAACGAAGACGGCTCCGACGGTGTAGTTCGTGTCTCGTCCAGCAACGTCAACGTGCATTATCTGCATTTCAAACCTACGGACGAGGCCCAAAAACTAGCTTGGAATGAAGCGTCCGAACAGCGAAGTGAAAATCTAAGACGCTCTGACAACTAGAGTAAGTGGTACAAGCTAAGCTAGGCAAAGCAGCCCGTATAAATAATCTGCCAAAGGTCCCCATGGCAATCCCGTATGCTTGCGCGCATTCCGGTGATGAAATGGGGATCGTGATAGGCAAACAGCCCAGGGAACAGGTTCTTCGGCTCGTCAAAGTTGCGCTGGCGACCACTAACGATGATCAGTGGACCGCTGCCAGCAAGACGTTCGACGAGGAAACCGAGATCACCTACCGCGAGGCGTTGGAATTTCAGGCATCCCCGATCCCCGTGGTGGAAAAAGTGGATTGACGAACCACGGACGCAATACGATAAGCCACGCGCAGGTTATCTTTCGCGTTCGCGATCAAGACGGGTGGCCTGTAGAACATTACGACATCTTATTCGATTCGGAGAACACAGAGTAAAAATCGGAAATTCCGGTCCTAAAGATCTTTGGAGACAAGCATAAAAATAACGTTACGCCAAACGTGATTACATTCTATCTGCGTCGACGCTACGCTGAAGCAGTGGATGCCGCGTTTACCGAAGTTAAAAGGCGTATATCTCGAAGTGTCAGCTACAGAGCCGCAGACTGATCAGATTGTGTATTTACCGCTACGCTACGAGTTTGATCCGGATAATCTCTTAAAATGGATTAAACCGCATACAACTTCAATCATCAACGTTGAACTACTGCGATTGCCCTCGGATATCATTTTCAAATTGTTGCCGGCGTAAAGTTTGCCGAAGAGATGTAATCCGCTTTCGTTAATCGAGGCCTTATTTCACGAATAGAAACTAATACCAAGTAAGCTTTCAAAAATTTATATATTATTTTTTGAAAGCAACTTGGTATAAGAACGAAGATATTTCCCCCATTGTACTTACTTTTCAATCCAGCTGAATAATAATGGAGTGAAATACTGTTTCTTACTTCCTTATGATGTTTTTATTATTTTTCCAATTTATTCAACATTTCAATCGGTAATTAATATTTTCTTGACATACGAGACCGTAATTCCTATAGTTCAACCCTCATAAAAGCAATATCTTAAAAAAAATAAAACAAGCTCGAACACTATTAATGGGCGGATACGGATCAAAAAAATGACTAAGAAAAAATTTGGCCACAAAATTTTAATTATCGGCTATGGCTCGGTTTCGCAATGCACTTTGCCGATTCTTTTTGAGCATTTGAAAGTGGACCCGAAAAATGTCACTGTTATGGATTTTGAAGACAAAGTCCAAAGTTTAAAGAAATTTACCGATAAAGGTGTACAATTTGTCCGAAACCGCATTACCCCGGAAAATATGGGCAAAGAGCTTGCCAAATACACTGACAATGGCGGCCTGATCATAGATTTGGCCTGGAATATCGGCGCCAATGATATTATTGGCTGGTGCCATGACAATAATATTTTGTACATAAATACTTCAGTTGAGGTTTGGGATTCTTTAGAAGGGATATACAAAGACAGTCCGTTTGAAAAATCTTTGTACTGGCGGCAAATGAAACTCTGCGAAATGATCAAAGACTGGCCAAAAGACTCCACCAGTGCAGTTGTTGACCATGGCGCTAATCCAGGGCTGATTTCACATTTTGTAAAACAGGGCCTGATTGATATTGCAAATAAAATGATAGCTGGTGGCAAGGTAACCGTGAAATACAAAGAAGAACTGGAAGAATTAATCAAATCCCGAAGATTTAATTTGCTTGCCCAAAAACTAAAGGTCAAAGTCATTCATTGCAGCGAGCGCGACACGCAAATTACTAATCGCCCCAAGGAAGTGGATGAATTCGTGGGCACCTGGAGCATAGAAGGCCTTCGGGAAGAAGGCACAGCGCCGGCGGAAATGGGCTGGGGTACGCATGAGCAAAAACTTCCGGACCTGGCGCATGTTCCGCCATATGGCCCGAAAAACCAAATCGCTTTGGCGCAAATGGGTATGAACACCTGGGTCAGATCCTGGATTCCGGACCAGGAAATTGTGGGCATGGTTATCCGCCATGGCGAAGCTTTTGGATTATCAGATCGACTTACAGTTTGGGAAAAAGAAAAGGCCGTTTTTCGTCCCACCGTGCATTACGCATACATGCCTTGCCACGAAACGTTGTCTTCCATTTACGAACTTCGCGGCAGAAATTATGTTTTGCCGCCAAAATTAAGAATTATGGGCGATGAAATTACTACCGGCGCGGATATCTTAGGCGCTTTGCTTATGGGCCATGAATACAATTCCTGGTGGACAGGCAGTGATCTTTCCATAGAAGAAGCCAGAAGGCTGGCGCCGGGACAAAATGCCACAACTTTGCAGGTCGCGCTCGGAGTTATCAGCGCAGTACTTTGGATGATAGAAAACCCGAAAAGGGGATTGAATTTACCCGATGATTTACCGCACGACTTTGTTCTGGATATTTCTAAACCTTATTTAGGCAATTTTATTTCCAAAGTCTCGGACTGGACTCCCATTAAAAACCGCGTAGTCTATTTTAAAGAAAACCCGGCCAACAAGCCAACTGCAGATGTCTGGCAATTTGAAAACTTTCGGTTTATTCCATGATTGAGACAAGGAAAAAACTTTTGCAGGAATTGGCCGCTAAAAACGGGACGCCGCTGTTTGTGGTTGACCACGAAATCCTGCGCAACAATTTTAAGGAATTCCGTGAAAAATTGCCGGATGTGCAACCGTATTTTGCGGTTAAGGCTAATTCCAATCCTGAGATAATTAAAACCATGTTTAACCTTGGCTCTAGCTTTGACGTGGCTTCAATTTACGAATTCAAGCTTGTTTATAAAAATATTGAAATCTGGCCGGACAAAGAACGCCAAAATTTTATTTGGGATAAAATTATTTACGCCAACACGATTAAACCGTTCAAAGTTTTGACAAAATTAAACCCGTACAAAATTTTGGTAACTTTTGACAATATTGAGGAACTGAAAAAAATCAAGCAACACGCGCCGGACGTAGGGCTGATTTTACGCATTCGCGTGCCTAACACCGGAAGTATAGTGGAGTTGTCTTCCAAATTTGGCGCACATCCCGGCGAAGCCATGGATCTAATTGCCGAAGCCATTGGCATGGGTTTGGATGTGGAAGGCATTAGTTTTCACGTGGGCAGTCAATGCAATAATTTTGAAAACTATTTGCAAGCGCTGAATTTTGCGCATTCTATTTTGAAGGAAGTTGCTTTGCGGAATTTTGAAATTGGTTTTACGGATAAAGAGGGCAAAAAGAAAAAAGTTTTGGATATTGGCGGCGGATTTCCGGTTAAATACACACCGGATGTAAAATCATTTTCTGCTTTAGCTAAAAAATTGAATTTGGAAATTAAACGCTTGTTCAGCAAAGACAATATCCAGGTTATTGCCGAACCTGGCCGATTTATGGTGGCCACAGCCTGCACCTTGGTGACAAAAATTATTGGCAAATCCATTCGCGACGGCAAAACTTGTTATTATCTTGATGATGGCGTGTATCATACTTTTTCCGGCCAGGTTTATGACCACCAGCATTACCCGCTCCATGCTTTTAAAGATGGCGAACTAAAACTTTGTGCCACTTTTGGACCGACCTGCGACGCTTTTGATACAATTTCACTGGCTGATGAACTGCCGGAAAATTTGCAAATTGACGATTTGCTTTACGCGGAAAATATTGGCGCCTACACTTTAGCCTCGGCCACGGACTTTAACGGCTTCCCTGTTGCCAAAGTCGCGCACATTAACAGGGAAAATATATAGACCTTTTGCCAAATAACATTCCGGCTAATTTTTCGTTGCACCTTTCGAATAAGCGTCAATCCGAAGTTGAGGTAACAGACAGACAGATTCATATTCGAGATGTTGGTTCAATTTTGGATTGACGCATGAAGAACTAAGCCGCGTGTTGTGGGCTATGGGGTTTCAATAGAGGATCTTCTCCCATAATTTACTAATACTTATCAAAAACAACCCTTTAATACCAGATCGAATGGGCTTGTCAATAAAAAAATGGTGCTTCTGCACCAACCTTATATATCTACCGCGCAGCGGTTTAGTTCTTCAACTGATAATCCTCAATTCTTCCCGCTACCCAATACTAAAACTTTGTAGGGTATGCCGTGTAAAACGTATGACTTATCGGTTAAAGTCCGATCATGGGAATTCGGTAGTTAGCCCATATAGCTTGAGGGAGGTGTAAAGGGTAACCTGAAGCATTAAGTTCTCTG
>Ga0302320_10008691_pt1 | contig 22004 bp, 19 predicted proteins | sample Bog_T0_3_FD_202130 | JGI IMG/M metagenome (GOLD analysis project Ga0302320, IMG submission 202130) | Peat permafrost microbial communities from Stordalen Mire near Abisko, Sweden - Bog_T0_3 | ecosystem: Environmental > Terrestrial > Soil > Wetlands > Peat | place: Sweden: Abisko, Stordalen Mire...
AAAAGTGGAAAGCTGAAAAGCGCTTCCCACTTTCCCACAGCCACGACTACGGCTGCGGGCAGAAGGTATTTGCGACGGTTGCAAGGAGAACCCGGCCAGCTCGTTCATCCTATGTCCACCGGGGATAAGGGCAAGACCCCGGGAGGGCCGTCTCAGATGGAGCGGCCGGGATTCGAATCACCCTTGTGTGCCTCGAGCACGAATAGAAGTCTGTCGGCAACTATTCGCAGATACCGCTGGACAGGTGCGGCCTTTTTCATAGAAGGATGACAGCCTTTGTGGTGGTCCGAAACTTTACTTAGCCGCGGTCAGCGCCTCGATGGAGACCAGCATGTCTTCCTTGCGCATGACCAGGTTGGTGGCGTTCAGGGTGGCGAGCTCGAAGCCGTGGCCGTGGGTGATGGCGTCGGTGGGGCAGGCTTCAACGCAGTAACCGCAGAAGATGCAGCGGTTGTAGTCGATGTTGTAGACCTTGGCGTAGCGCTCGGAAGAGGAGATGCGCACCTCGGTGGTGTTCTCCGCCGCCTCAATGAAGATGCAGTTCGAGGGGCAGGCCGCCGCGCAAAGGAAACAGGCAACGCACTTCTCGAGGCCGTTCTCGTCGCGCTGCAGCACGTGGGCGCCGCGATAGCGCTGCTCGAGGACCGCTCCGCGCAAGGGGCCTTTTCCGTCAGGGTAGTTCTCCACCTGGGTGGGCTCGAAGATCTCCCGGAAGGTGATGCTCATGCCCTTGGCAATACCGGCAATGTTGCCCACAATCGACATGAGGCCAGTATACGATGAATGCCGGGAGGGTTTCACGATGCATTCGGGCGTTTATTCGGCCATTTTTCTGATCACGCTGGGAGCGGGAGCGCTGGGAGCGGCAGCCCAGCCGCAGCCGATGCCGATGGGCGGGATGGGCTCCCAGGCGACAAGTAACATTACCGCGCAGATTCCGGGCCCGTTGACGGTTCAGTTCGGCGACAAATCCGCCGAGTGGACCCCGGCAACGCTGGCCGCGCTGCCGCACAAGACCATAACGGTGTACAACGAGCACACCAAGGCCAATGAGACCTACGCCGGCGTGCCTCTGATTGACCTGTTGACCCGGCTGGGTGTGCCGGACAAGCCGCGCGGCAAGGATCTCAGGCTTTATGTGGTTGCCGAAGGGTCAGACGGCTACAAGGTGGTGTACTCTCTGGGCGAGGTGACTCCCGATGTGCACGACGCCACGGTGATCGTCGCCGATACGGAAGCCGGCAAGCCTTTGGCGGACAGCGGACCGTTGAAGCTGGTGGCGACGGGGGAAAAGCGCCCTGCCCGCTGGGTGCGCAACCTGGTGGCTGTACGGGTGCGGACGGCGGAGTGAGTACCACCCCGCCGTTCTGACACCCGCAGAATCCCGCGCGAACGCGCTAAAGGACACGCCTACCGGGGATGCGCCTCCTGGCGTTGCTGTTGTGGGGCTGCCTGACGCTGCTGAGGAGCCGCTTGGCGCTGCTGTTGTGGGGCGGCCTGACGCTGTTGTGGAGCCGCTTGGCGCTGCTGCGGTGCAGCCTGGCGCTGTTGCGGGGCGGCTTGACGCTGTTGTGGGGCTGCCTGGCGCTGCTGTTGCACGGCCTGGCGCTGTTGCTGTTGCTGCATCCCCTGGCGCTGCTGTTGCTGCTGCTGCACTCCTTGACGCTGTTGCTGTTGCTGAGCAGCCTGGTGCTGCTGCTGTTGCTGAGCCGCCTGGTGCTGTTGCTGCTGCTGCACACCTTGACGCTGTTGCTGCTGAGCCGCCTGGTGCTGCTGCTGTTGCTGAGCCGCCTGGTGCTGCTGCTGCTGCTGTACACCTTGACGCTGTTGCTGCTGAGCAGCCTGGTGCTGTTGCTGCTGCTGTACACCTTGACGCTGTTGCTGTTGCTGAGCAGCCTGGTGTTGCTGCTGCTGCACAGCCTGGCGCTGTTGTTGCTGCAACGCAGCGGGGGCCCTCACGTTACGGTCTGCCGCAAGCGGCCGGTTGACGGCAAGGCTGGCCGGGCGGCCATGATTGACGTTCGCAAACTGAGCCCGGTTGGTGCTGGCAGCGCGCTCATTCTGGACCTGCGCCCTCATGGGTGCGGCATGCTGCTCACGCAGCGCTCCCAGTTCCGCTGGTCTTGCGCGCATCTGCACTCCGCCCCGTCCGCCGTTGAAACTGACACGTGCGCCGCCCCTGTTGCCGCCGCTGATGGAGCGGTCGTAGACGTTGTGCACCACGGAGATGTTGATGTTGTTGACCGAGCGGTTGTAGTTGAAGTGGCCGCCGCCCCAGTAACCGCCCTGGTAGCCGATGCCGACATAGCCAAAGCCGTAGTCGACGCCGCCATAGTAGCCGATGTGCGGGCCCCAGTAGCCACGGTAAAATCCGTAGCGGTTATGCCAGAAGCCCCAGTAGCCGGGGGTCCAGAGAGCGCCCTGGTAGGGAGCTTCAACCCAGACTCCGGGCACCCAGTAGTAACCCGATGAAGCCCAGGCCCAGTAGCCGGGGGTCCAGAGGTAGTCGTCGCCGGGAGCCGGCGGCTGGTCGTAATCGGGCAGGGGCGGCGGCGGCTGCTCAGAATAGGCAACCGGCTGCTCTCCGTAACCCGGATCAACGGGCGCCTGGCCAGCGGACTGATCATATGTCTCGCTGGAACTTGATGCCGGGGCGCTCTGCGTGGAGTCCAGAACTGCTGGAGCAGGGGCGCTGTTGGAAGCGGTTGTGGATGCAGGCGCACTGGCGTTAGTGGACACAGGCGCGCTGGCGTTTGTGGCCGCAGGAGCCAGATTGGCCGAGGCAGGGTCGGAGGACGGATCCTGCGCAGCGGCCTGGTTGGCATTGGCGGCGGATGGGTCTTGATTTTTGCGGCATCCGGTGGCCAGGAGCGCCACCGACAGGACAAACAGAGGCAAATAAGCAGGTCTGAAGGAAATACGCATTTCACTCTCCGAAACGGTTGGATGCGATACAAAACAAACTCGTCTACCGCAGTTCACCATAGTTCGGCTTCGTGGAATGTGCAATGTTGCTCAATGCACAGGCTTTGAGCCGGGAGGGACGGACTTTGACCCGGGCGGAGCGGGCTTTGAGCCGGGTGGTACGGATTTGCCGTGGTTGTTAGCGGGCGGGGTGAGGACGGGGTTGCGCTCCACGATTCGTTTTATGTAAGGCACGCAGAGCGGCGTATCCTGCCCGCGCGCCAGGCCCGGCACGGCGTCCTGCGCGTTGCACAGGCGCATCTTCATGGCGTCGGCGTCCATGCCGTTGAGCATCTGCGTGCGCTCCAGGCCGCTGAAGGGGTCCACATCGTAGCGGTAAACAAAATCGTCGGGCGGCTTTTGCCGGCCATAGTCGAAGTGGCTCCAGGTGGCCATCAGCGTGCGCCCATCGGGCTCGGCCAGGCCCGCGTAGACCTGCGTCCAGACCACGCCGGCGGGCACGTTGGCGCTCCAGACCGGGACTGCCTGCCCGCCGCGCATCCATCGCGACGTCCACATGTGGTGCGGCATGTCGTAGCGGAAGGCTGTGAAATAGGTAATAGCGGCGCAATCGCGGCAATTGTCGTATAGGGCGGCCTGTTCTTCCGGCCCGCTCGCGGTAAAGCGCATCCCCTCAAGCCAGCGCAGGTTCACGCCCTTGAGCAGCGGCGCAACCACATGGCTGGTGAGCGAGACGCTCCACACGGTGAAGGTGTCGGCGTTGGCCGGCGACTGGGGCGTGGCCCGGTCCGTGGTGACCACCAGAGCAGCATCGTACACGACGCCGATCTCGCGAATCGCGGTCCAGTTTTCGACGGTGAGCGCGCGCGTGACCCAGACGATCACGTCCTGGTCCTTGACCGAATGAAAATCCATCCAGCGAAAGGAGTCCTGCTGGGCGCAGAGAGAAGCAGAGGCTGCCAGCGCGACTGCAAGTAAAACAAGCAGCCGCCGATAAAAGTGACCGTGCATGGGTTTATGTATACCAGAGGGACGCCGCTCTGCCATGCGGTTCTGAACACTGCAACTCAAGTCGCGGATAAGCCGCCGCATGATTCCCGCTCAAAGCCCCAACTTGGCCCAGATCGCATCCACTTTGGCCTTGGTGGCGCGGTCCATTTCGATCATGGCCGGCCATTGGCGCTCGAAGCCTTCCGCCTTCCACTTGCGCGTGGCGTCTATCCCCATTTTGGATCCGTAGTTGGGCAGGCGCGAGGAGTGATCGAGGGTGTCCACGGGGCCCAGAGTGAACTGGATGTCGCGCTCCGGGTCAATGTTGTTGGCGACGCGCAGCACCACCTCGCCCACGTCCTGCACGTCGCAGTCCTCGTCGACCACCACGATGCACTTGGTAAACATGGCCTGGCCCAGGGACCAGATGGCGTTCATCACCTTGCGCGCCTGGCCGGGGTAACTCTTGCGGATGGAAACCAGCATCAGGTTATGAAACACGCCCTCCACGGGCAGATGAATGTCTACCAGCTCGGGAATCTGCATCTTCATGGCGGGCAGAAAGATGCGCTCGACGGCCTTGCCCATCCATGCGTCTTCCATGGGCGGCTTGCCCACGATGGTGGCGGCGTAGATGGGGTCCTTGCGGTGGGTGATGCAGGTGAGATGGAAGACCGGGTAGTCGTCAGTCAAGGTGTAGAAGCCGGTGTGGTCGCCGAAGGGACCTTCGGAGCGCAGTTCGCCCAGTTCGACGTAGCCTTCGAGAATGATTTCAGCGTTGGCCGGGACTTCGAGATCGACAGTCTCGCACTTGACGATCTCAACGGGCTTGCCGCGGAGGAAGCCGGCAATGAGGAACTCCTCCACCTCCGGCGGCGCGGGAACGATGGCGGCGAAAGTGGTGGCCGGATCGGTGCCGATGGCGACGGCAACCTCAAGGCGCGAGCCTTTCAGATTGCCCATGACTACCTGCGGCAGTCCGCCGATGGGGCCGTCGGGGATGGCGACCGTGCCGCCGGCCGACTCCGCCATGGCCGCCACGCGGGCGGTTGCGGGATCGGCGTCGGCGGCTGAAGTCGCCGCCGCGCGCAGGGCTTCACGATAGTGCTCCGCGGCCACCTTTTGCCGCTGCCAGTGCATGCCGGTGGTCTGGCCGTCATAGACCTGCATGCGGTACATGCCGATGTTGCGCCTGCCGGTGCGCGGATCCTTGGTATGCACGCAAGGAAGGGTGATGAACGGACCGCCGTCGTAAGGCCAGCACTTGAGAATGGGGAACGCGTTCAGGTCGAAGTTGTCGCGGAGAATGACTTCCTTGCAAGGGGCGTCCTTGGCGCTGACGGTCTTGGGAAAGGCGCTGGCCAAGGCTCCCAATTGCGGCAGCATCTTGAGCTTGTCAAGGAAGCCCTCGGGCGCCTTGACGTTCATCAGGCCCTTGATGCGCTCGGCGATTTCGTCCAGCCGTTCGACGCCGAGAGACATGGCCATGCGCCGCTCGCTGCCGAACTGGTTGATAAAGACCTTGTGGCCGGGATGGCCTTTGATGTTTTCAAACAGCAGGGCCGGGCCGCCGGGCGCATACTTCCCTGCGCCGGTTTTGCCAGGCGCGCCGATCTTCGACACGCGGTCGGTGATCTCCGTGATCTCGAGCTCCGGCGAGACTTCTTCGCGGATGCGCTTGAGTTCGCCGGCTTTTTCCAGTGCTTTAATCCATTCGCGCAAATCGTCGTATGCCAAGGGTGTGCTCCTTTGCGGCTGACGCCGCGCTCAACCCTCCAGATTAAAGGGTCTGGACGGGCGCGAGGGCAGGTTTGGCAATTTTCACGGCATCCAGCGGATATCCCAGGCGCTTCCACTCGTCGAAGCCGCCGCGCAAGGGGCGCACGCGGTCAATGCCCAGCTTGTGCAGGGTCATGGCGGTTTTGGCGGCCGTGGCCTCGCTGGGGCAGGTGCAGAAGAGCACGATGTCGCGGTCGCGGGGGATCTCAAGATGACGGGCGGCGAGGGAATCGGGGGAGAAATGCAGCGCGCCGGGCAGCGTGAAGGGGTCAGGCAGCAGCTCCAGAGGGTGGCGCAGGTCGACGATGTAGACCGGCTCGCCGGCATCGAGCTGCCGCTTCAGTTCCTGCGGCTCCAGGCGCGCGGCCGCCAGTTCCTTGAGAATCATGCGGCGGCGGACGAGGCGGCCCACGAAGAAGCCGGCAATGCCCAGAATGAGCAGCGCGCCGGAGAACCGGCCCACCCAGTCCAGCAGAGTGGAATCGTGATTGAGCAGGTCGCCGAAGAAGCGGCCCGCGGCCAGCAGAGCGCCCACCCAGAGCGTGGCGCCGATGCTGTCAAAGAGCAGAAACGCGCCGAAGCCCATGCCATTTTCTCCGGCGACGGGCGGGGCCAGCGTGGCCAGTCCGGGCACGAACTTGGCAAAGATCAGCATTGTGCCGCGGCGGCGTCCAAACGCGTCCTGGGTGCGGCGGACGCAGGTGGTGGGCTCCAGCGAGAGCTTGCAGAGAATGCGCAGCACATGGTGGCCGTAGCGGCGGCCGACGAGGAACCAGACGCTGTCAGCCACGAGCGCGGCGGCGAGGCCGGCGGCGAGCGCAAGGGGAAAGCTCAGCTCGTGCTCTGCGGAGAGCGCGCCGGCGGCCAGCAGCACCGGCGCAGCGGGCAGCGGGATGCCGAACTGCTCGACCAGAACCCAGGCGAAGAGCAGCAGGTAGCCGTAGAGGATCAGAAAGTGCGTCGGTAATGCCATCAAGAGGGTTCCAGTCTGCGCGTGCGGGGAATTGAACCAACCGGCGCCGCAGCCCCGCGGAAAGCAGGCTGGAGCGCGGGAGGTCTCTCTCTATGGATGATTTTCTGCGGAATTCGTTGCAAAGGATGGAAGGGATTGCGGCCAATATCACACACGGGCGCGGCAACCCCTTCAACTCCAGACGGGAAATGTCCTTCCCTAGTTCTTTGGCAACACGGGAAGTCGGGCCGCCGAGAAGATCTTGACGATGTCATCTGCCAATCCGCCCGAGGCGATGGTCCCATCAAATGCTGTCACCTTGCCTGTACCGAGGACGATCGTGGTCTTCTTGTCGGTGATGACGAATGTGTGGATATAGGTAAACAGGGGGCGATCGATTTCAATAAACAGATCGGCAACGCGCCTATCCGCAACGATGGTCAAGCCAAGTTTGGGCCAGTCCTTTTCAAGCAGCAAGTCCCGCTCCAGCGTATCGACCGTCAAAAAGGAGGTCTTGGAATTGATATAGATGGTCCGCGCGTTCTTGAGAATCGCTTTGGGATCGGTACCGGCAATGGCTGCGCTGGATTGCGGTATCTCGGCAGCCTGCTGGGCTGGCATCCTGAGCAACGATCCAGAGCCGAGTGTGAAGCGAGGTCCAGCGTCCTGCAGGCCGAGCAGGTTCTCTATGGGAACAGCAAAGGCAGCGGATCCACTACCGCGCGTGATGATTCCAATGAGGTTGCCGGAACGATCAACGAGCGCACCGCCGCTTGCGCCAGGCGCGATGGGCGCGGTGACTTCTAGCAGGCGATAGCCAGTGCCGGCGCCGGAAACATCGTCAGCGGGGCGGACTGCGGAAAAAATACCTTCCGTAGCCGACCAGGCAAGGCCGTTGGCGTTGGTAACTGCATAGACCGGGTCACCCGGCGCCAGAGTTGCACTGCTGCCGGGAGTCAAAGCCGGGAGCGCGCCGGCGGATATTTTAAGCGCAACGATATCGCGGCGTTCATCGATCCCAAGCTGCTGCACACGGTCGAAGACATCTCCGTTGGCCATGCGTACCTGAACCTCCAATGCGCCCTTGATGGCATGGTAGGCAGTGAGTATCTCGCCGTCCTTGGAAATGACAACGCCGGTGGCGATGGAGTTGAGGCGACCAGCACCTTCCCCGGCGAGAATGATGACAGTGGCAGCCCTCGTATGCTCGAAGATCGCCTTGGCGTCCGGGGCGGCTGAGGTTTGTTGAGCAGCTACAAACAAAGGAAATGCGAGACAGGCTGCAACCATGAGGGTTTTCATAATTAGTCGGGAATTATAGCTCTTAAACAATCCCATTCGATGTGATTCGTGCGCGCCATCCACAGAAAAGCCGCCCGTGGGCGGCTTATCTGTGGATATGCGGAAAAAGCTGGGCTGATGTTACTGCACAGCTGGCTGTACGGCCTCGGCCAACTGCGCGGACAATGCCTACGGTGTGGCCCGAGCGGTCTGCTGGCCCTTGTCCGCAAAGTAGTTGCGGCCCCAGAGATTCTTGTAGAACTCGCCGGTAATCTCCGCGGCGCGAGGGCCTAATGTGGCGCGGCCGCCCCATGGTTCATCAAAGACTCTAGGAAGTGATGTTGGTGGCTGCGTTGTAGCAAGTGCTCGTATTGGTGATCTTGTTGGCCAGGCATATCTTGCTGAACGAGAATCCCAGGGTCTCCGTGGGATCGGCGCCTGTGTTGCCACTTATCGCATACGACGCGAGAAGCCCTTGGGAGAGCGTGACCACCATCGATGCCTCAAGCTTGCCATCGATGTTGGTGTTGTACTCGGTCATAGTCACTGTGGACGCAAGCTTCCCGGCCAGGTTGAGACCAAGAAGCGCGGAGGAGCACTCGTCCGTGATTTTGTTGAGGATCAGCAGGGCCATCGACGCCTTGCCCGGCACAACGTTGCCCCCATTGGCGCCGCCGATCGGGGTCACCGCTCCCCAAGACCAGCTGGAAAGCTCAATGCCTTCCGTGATCCCGGATAACGTGGTGGTGGTGCAGGATACGCCGTTGACGTTGAGGACGAGGAAGGTGGCGGCATGGGCGCCTGCGGCGCCAAGCGAGAACAACAAGAGAGCGAGAGCGAGCTTTTTCATAAGACCTCCTGGTGGCGAAGCGCTGGGGAATTACTCATAGCAAACGGTCGTGCCTGCCTGGGATGCACCCGTCGCGGTGACCCCGTAGGTTGTGACGCAGACCTTGTCGAAGCTGAGCGCCCAGGTCTCCGATGCGGCGTTCGAAGAACTGCCTCCCACGGTGTAGGCCGCGATCACTGCATTCGTCAGCGTCACCTCGGCAACCGGCAGGGCGGTGGTTCCTTGCGTCTTCTTCTGCTCAATCAACACCGTACCCAGTCTTCCATCGCCAAAATAGATCTTCAACATCGCCGGACTGCACCCATCGAAGGCCTTGCTCACCATGACCTGAGAGAGGGTCACCTTCCCCCCCGTGCCTGAGGGGGAAATGCCGATATCGGTGGTTCCCCAGCTCCAACTGGTCAGTGTGATCGAGTTGGAAGTCTGGCCGGTGCAAACAATCTGGTTATTTGTGGTCATGGCTATGGTTTGGACCGCATTGGCTTTGGCGACGCCAAGACACAGCAACGCAAAAACGAGACAGAATTTCCTCATAGGACCTCCGGGGACCGCTTGCCGTGAACCGTGAATACACGAGAGATGCGAGCAGGGGCTTTCCACTCGGGGAAGAGGGAAAACCTGTTTTCTTGTACCAGAAACGAATTTAGGAGTCAATGGAAATAGCGCGTCCACCCGCAGGCCAGGAGAACCGATGCTGATTACTGCACGGCTGGCTGTAAGGCTTCTGCAGGGTGCACGGAATACGCCGGCTGTGCAGATGCCGGCGGTGTGGCCTGAGCGGTCTGCTGGCCCTTGTCCGCAAAGTAGTTGCGGTCCCAGAGATTCTTGTAGAACTCGCCGGTCAGCTCCGCGGCGCGGGGACCGAAGGTGGGGCGGCCGCCTTCGAGGAAGAAGACGGTGACCAGGCTGCCCTGGGGCGAGTCGGAGTAGGAGACAAACCAGCCGAAACGGGTTCCCTTGTCGGAACAGGTTCCGGTTTTGCCAAAGACGGGCAACTGGTTGAAGTTGGCGCGGAGGCGGCGGGCGGTTCCGTATTCCACTGCGCCGGCCATGCCGTCCTGCAGGTCGGGAACGTACCGGGCGATGTCCAGGGTGCGCTTGACCTTGGGTTCGAGCGTGGCGACTTCTTCCTGCGTGGTGGGGTGCTGGAGATAGTAGAGAGTGCCGCCATTGGCGATGGCAGCCACGTACGCGCCCAGTTGCAGGGGAGTGAGGGAAACGCCCTGGCCAAAGCTGCACATGCGGCCCACGCCGCCCTCGGCAGCGGACAATTCCTTGTCAGGATACTGGCCCAACTGCTCGCCATCGATGTGATAGCCGGCCAGCTCGCCGAGGCCGAACTGATTGGCGTAGTGACGCACGCGCTCAAAGCCCAGTTCCCTGCCCAGCTCTTCAAAGTAAAGGTTGTTGCTCTTGGCCAGCGCCTGGGTCATGTTCATGCGGAAGCCGGGCAACTGCACCATGGTGTCGCGGGTGACCAGACCCTCAGAGAGCGCGGCCATGGCCACGGTGATCTTGATGGTGGAGCAGGGCTCTGCGCCCGGCGACAGGGCCAACTTCTGGTTGACCATGGCCAGGATGCGCCCGTTGGAGGGATCGATGACCACGGCGGTGCCGTTCATGTCGCCCATGGCATCGATGGCCGCCTGGCGGACCACAGGGTCTTCGCCGGCCGTAATGTCGCCGGAAAAGATGTCGCTGTTGGCAAAGGAGCTGGCGGTGAAGCGCTCGCCTCTGTAGTGATGGCGGCGGGAAGTCAGCGAGACGCGGCGCGTGCTGGCCTGGGCCTTGCCTCTGGCGGTCAGATGAGCCTGTTGCCGGGCGGGTGCTGCCTTTTGCGCAGAGTGGGCGGCGGAAGCGCGGGTCTTTCCGGCATGGGAGGCTGCATGATTTCTGGCGGACGCATGAGTTGACGAGGGGCTGGAAGCATGGGACGCGGCGTGATGAGCGGCTGAACGATGGGGCTGGATCAGATGGGGCTCAGTCGTCCTGGCGCGATGCAGCGTATGCGGTGTGTCCAGCGCCGCAGCGCCCATAACGCCAAAGCCGGCCAGAACCAGTGCCGGAACCCATCCCAATGCCCAAACGCGAGAAACCTTCATCCAGTCCGCATCCTCTCAATTATGGATCTCGTGCTGTGCCTCTGCCCTTGGGCGGCGCACTCCGTACTTATCGGCCATTGCGCGGGCTGCTGCCGGTGGCGACCGCGAATGGAGCTAACTTTGCCAGACTTTCTGGTCAGCCAGATGTGATTTCAGTCACTGGCCAGGCGATCTGTTGTATACAAACACATTAGCCAAAAAAACAACGCGTCCGGCTGACAATACTGCAACGAATCGCTGTTTTCTTGAGCTATATTGCACTATACAGACCCAGCAGCCGAATGCAAATGGCCCGAAAGCCGCAGCCCTAGAACTGCAACCGGCGCATGAAGGCGGGAACGTCCAGATCCCGCTGCGACTCCTCGTCGGTTTCAGGAAAGAGCGAATGCACGGGCTGGGGGTGCGGCTCTTCCTGAGCCTCCTGGCCGCGCGGGCTACCGGCAAATTCGGAAGCGTAGTCCCGGGGAAGCGGGGTGTACGCCAGTTCTTCGGCCATTTCTTCAAACTGCGGCCTGGCCGGCACGGACTCCGTTTCCAGCTCTTCCGGGTCAAAGGCCGTGGAGCTGTTGGCGTCAGCCTGCACAAGCGGAGCTTCAACGCTGTCGCCGGCGGCCACACCCGGAGCCGAGGCCGAGAAGAAGACCGGCTCGCCGGGCTCTTCAATTTCTTCCGGCTCGTCTTCGTCCTGGCTCATGAAACGCGGCGCGGCATGCGCGGCAGCGGGTTCCTGCATCCAGTTCTCAGGCGCCACCACGGGCACTGAGACCAGCGGCACGGAAACCAGCGGCGCCTCTTCCACGCTCAACATGCGGGCGCGCCGTTCCGGCATCTGGTCGCGGAAGCCGGTGGCGATGACCGTGATCTTGACCTCTTCGCCCATCTTCTCGTCGAGCACTGCGCCGAAGATGATGTTGGCGTCCTCGTGCGCAGCGGACTGGATGAGCGTGGAGGCCTCGTTGACCTCAGAGAGCTTGAGCGAACTGGAACCGGTGATGTTGATGAGGATGCCGCGCGCGCCGTCGATGGCGCCGGCCTCAAGCAGCGGCGAAGCCATGGCCGCCTGGGCCGCCTCAATGGCGCGGTTGGTGCCGGAGCGGACCGCCGTACCCATGACCGCATGGCCCATGCCGGCCATGGTGGTCTTTACGTCGGCAAAGTCGCGGTTGATGATGCCGGAGATGGTGATGATGTCGCTGATGCCCTGCACGCCCTGGCGGAGCACGTCGTCGGCGATGCGGAAGCTCTCAAAGAAGCCGGCGTCCTTGGCCACGGCGAGCAGCTTCTCGTTGGGGATCACGATCATCGTGTCCACGCTCTCAAGGAGTTCCTTAAGCCCGCGCTCGGCCTGCTGCAGACGGCGCTTGCCTTCAAAGGCGAAGGGGCGGGTGATGACGGCGACGGTGAGAATGCCCATCTCGCTGGCCAGCGAGGCAATGACCGGCGCTGCTCCGGTGCCCGTGCCGCCGCCCAGCCCGGCGGTGACAAAGACCATGTCCGCGCCTTCCAGGGCCTCGATGATTTTTTCAGAGTCTTCAAGCGCGGCGCGGCGGCCCACGTCGGGGTTGGCGCCAGCGCCCAGGCCGGAGGTGAGCCGGACGCCAAGCTGCAGCTTGACCGGCGCCTTGGACAACTTGAGCGCCTGCACGTCGGTGTTGGCGGCGATGAACTCCACGCCCTCCATCTGTGCGGCAATCATGCGGTTGACGGCATTGCCGCCGCCGCCACCCACGCCGATGACCTTGATGCGGGCTCCGCGCAAGGGCTCGTCGTGATATTGAATGCGCATCTCTCCGGCTTCGTTGCTCTGCTGTTCCATGGGGGGCTCCGGTCTCCTGATTACTGGCTAAGAATCGTGGTTAAAAACTTGCTGCAAAAATGGCGCGCAGCTTGGCGCGCAAACTGTTATTTTCCGCAGCGCGGGTCACGCGGGTGCGGTGAGCATACAAAAGCAAACCGATAGCGGTTGAAAAGCCGGGATGAACCAACTCGCCGGGCATATGCGATAGACGCACCGGCATGCCGGTCCGGGCCGGCACGCGCAACTGGCTCTCGGTTACGTCCAGCATCCCGGGCAGCATGGCTCCGCCGCCGGTGAGCACGCAACCTGCGCCCAGGGCATCGACCACGCCGCCCTGGCGCAGGCTTTCCTTCACAAAATAGAGCAGTTCGCGGGCCCGGGGCTCGAGGATCTCGGCAATCGTGCGCAGGCGCAGGGTTTGCGGCTGGGGGTTGGCGATCTCGATCTCCGCCTGCAGGGGTACGGCCGTCACGACGGCGTTGCCGTACTGGCGCTTAAGTTCCTCGGCCTGGACTACGGGCATTTGCAGGCCCACGGCGAGGTCATTGGTAAAGTGCTGCCCGCCGATGGGAACGGATGCCGTGTGCGCCACTGCGCCCTCGAAAAACACAACCAGGTCGCTGGAGTGAGCGCCGATGCCCAGCAGGCACACGCCCAACTCGCGCTCGTCGGCCGAGAGGGTTGCCTCGGCGGCGGCAATGGACTCCAGCACCGCCTCGGTCACTTCCAGTCCCGCGCGGTTGGCGCAGGTCACGGTGCTTTGCAACGCGCTACCGGAACAGGTGGCGATGTGCAAATCCACCTCAAGCCGCGCGCCCACCATGCCTACGGGGTCAAAGATGCCGGGCTGCTCGTCGAGGATGAACTGGCGGGGCAGCAGGTGAAGGATTTCGCGATCCGGAGGCCGCTCGACGGCACGCGCGCGCTCGATGGCGGTGCGCACGTCGTCGCGGGTGATCTCACGCATGCGATTGCCCAGCTCGAATCCGCCGTTGGTGTTGATGCCGCGAATGTGCGGCCCGCCCACGCCGACCACGCACTCGTCGATGTTGGCGCGCGCCACCCGCTCAGTCTGCTCATTGGCCGCCTTCACGGCCCTGGCCGCCGGGGTCAGTTCGCCGATGAGCCCCTTGCGCATGCCGGCCGACTCCACTACGCCGTGGCCGCGATAACGCAGGGCTCCCTCGTTCAAGTCTGCCGCCAGCACGCGGGTCCACGCACTGCCAATGTCCAGCACCACGATCAGGTTTTCGTTCTTCTGGCTCATGGCGCTCAATCGCTCTCTGCCGTGCGGGTTGCGGCGGATGGCTTGTGCCGGTTCATGTTGAGCGCGGTCCGTTTGGCCTGCGCGCGCTTCTTTTTGTCTTGTGCCGCCTTGTCTTTGGCGGAGATGGTTCTGGTTTTGGCGGATTGTTTTCCGGCAGGCTTTGCGGCCGGTTTTCCATTCTTCACCGCCAGCCCAGCCTTGGCGGATTGTGTCTTGCCGGATTGTGGCTTGGCGGCTGCAGGCTTGGCATTCTGCACCGGTTCCGCGGCAGAGGTTTTGGCGCTGTCGGTACTGGCTGCCGACGGGTCGTCCACGGTGGCCTGCGCAGTACCTGCGCCGGGAGCCATCTCCAGCACTACCTGCTGGTCGTAGCGCAAATCTACCGCCGCCAGTTTGGGATACTGCTGCCGCCACTCGGCAATGTGCGCCTTGTAGCGCTGGTAGCGCTCCAGAAAGCGGTCTTCGCCAAAGTGGGCCAGGATGTCGTCGCCCTGCTCGGGCATCAGCACCCGGGCGTCTTCCTGGTCGGTCAGGTCAATCTCGGAAATCTGCTGGGAAAAATGCTGGTTGTTGGCGTCCAGCTCGGCCATCAAGCGCCCGTACATCGCCATCCGCGCCGTGCGCGAGGCCAAGGGGTCGCGGGGATCGATGCCGGTGACCACCGGGAACGAATAGTGGTGCTGGGCCATGGTGGCCGCGGGCATGGAGAGCAGAACGCCGCTCGAGTCCACCAGGCCGATCTGCTGGTCCTGGCGCACAAAGGCAACCGGCTGCCGCTCCACCACCTGGACGCGAATCTGGTCGGGGAGCAGCCGCATGACGGTGGCCCGCTCCACCCAGGGAATCGCTTCCAGTTCCCTGCGCCTCTCAGCCAGCGGGACAAAGAAGACGTTGCGGCCAATGTCTTCACCGAAGACCGGGAGCATCTCCGCGCGGCTTACCTGGGTGAGCCCGGTGGCCTGAATGTTGCCGGCCCCGGCAATGCGGAAGCGCGCGTCGCGTTCCAGATCGGCTTTGAGAAGAAAGTAGCCCGTGCCCAGTACGCCCAGAAGGAGAAGGGCGCACAGCGTGAGAAAGACGCGCCCGATGGTGCTGGCCGGCCGCCACCAGGGGCCGCGCGGCAGATCGCCGCCCTGGCTGCCGAAGCGTCCGGGGCTGGTGCGTCCCCAGTCGGGGCGCGAGGGATCGCCGCCATCGGGGTCCGACATTTCCAGTGGCATGCCAGGCAATGCGCGCCCGGATGGGGGCACACCTTGCTGCACGCGCCGGAAGCGGGAGTCCGCGGGCGCTTCATCCTCCCAAATCAGGGGACGGGATTTGTAACTACCTTGAGTCGTCACGCCTGAGCAAGGTCGTGAGAGTCGCCAGCTTTCACTATAGCCCGGGGTTCGCAAGCTTGTTCCGCGGGCAATGCGGGGGGAATCCTTACCGTTACGGGGCAGTTCCCAATGTTTAGCCAACGCCTGCCAATAAGACTCTCAATCTGAGGGGTGATGGATGGCTCCCCCGCTACAGAACATGGTCCAGCCAGAGATTCCAGAAGCGGGCGGCAGCCGCGTTCAGTGGAGCGCTGTGTTTGCGGCTGGCGGAGCGCAGGTCGGCAACGGCAATGCCGGCATGATGCAGTTCGCAGGCATGGCCCACATACCAGCTTTCCAGGTCGTCCGCGTTCACTTCGGGGTGGAACTGCAGTCCCAGCGCAAACTCTCCCACGGCAAATGCCTGGTGAGGATAACGGTCCGTACCGGCCAGCAGGAGTGCGCCCTGCGGCAGGTCGAAGGTGTCGCCGTGCCAGTGGAAGACGGATAAATCGGGCTCAAGGAGAGGGGCGAACCAGTCCGGCGTCTGCGTCCCGCCGACAGCCTGCAGAGGAAACCAGCCGATCTCCGCGCCCTGTTGGCCGGGATAGACGCGCGCGCCGAGAGCCGCGGTCATCAGTTGCGCTCCCAGGCAGATGCCGAGAGTGGGCTTGCGGGCGGCCAGCCGCTGGGCGATGCAGGCGATTTCGTCGGCGAGGAACGGGTACTCCTGCTGCTGGTAGACCCCGATGGGCCCACCGAGAACCACCAGAAGCTCGCAGGACTGGGTTTGCTGCAAGGGGAAATGCGCTGTGGAGGCCTGGATGGCTTCGAGGTCGAAGCCGCGCTGCCGCAGCGGCGCTTCCAGCGAACCAAGATCCTCGAATGCCAGGTGGCTGAGTACGACGGCAGTGCGCGCGGAAATCGGCATACACCCAGCTTAAACGGAGCGGAAAGACGATTGAATTCCCGCAGTTTCGCTCATACAGAGCGGCGCACGGATGAGGGTTGGGTTTGCTTACCGAGCTTCAAGAGTTGCCAGAATCTGCGGCGCTAGTTGGCTCACGCTGCCGGCGCCCAGGGTCAGGATCAGGTCGCCTTCGCGGGCTTCGGCGGCAACCGCAGCCACGGCGGAGAGAAAATCCGGGACAAACTGCGTCTTCGGCCCTTGAATGTGGCCAGCCAGCCGCTCCGCCGTCACGCCGGGGATCGGTTCCTCGCTGGCGGCGTAGATGGGCAGCACGAGCACGGCGTCCGCATCTCTGAATGCGCCACTGAATTGATCCATCAGGTCGAGGGTGCGGGTGTAGCGGTGGGGCTGGAAGACGACCAGGATGCGGCGATGGCCGCACTCGCGGGCGGCGGCCAGGGTGGCGCGAATCTCGGTGGGGTGGTGGCCGTAGTCGTCCACCACGGTGACGCCGCAGGCCGTGCCGCGAAGCTGAAAGCGCCGGTCCACGCCGCTAAAGTGGCCGAGACCCTCAGCGATTTTGCCGGCAGGGACTTCAAGCTGGTGGGCGATGGCCACGGCGGCCGTGGCGTTGAGCACGTTGTGGCGGCCGGGGACGTGGAGCTCGAAGGGGCCAAGCGGTCCCTGCGCGGTGTGCACCAGGAAGCGCGCGAAGCGGCCCTCGATGGCCTCAAGAAATTCCAGGCGGTAGTCGGCCTCCGCGGCAACTCCGTAGGTGAAGACGCGGCGGCGGACGCGGGGCAGAATCGCCGCCAGCAGCGGATTGTCGATGCAGGCGGTGACCGCTCCGTAGAACGGCACCTTGTCCATGAATTCCAGAAAAACGCGCTCGACGTCGGCCATGTCGTGATAGCAGTCCATGTGCTCGCGGTCGAGATTGGTAATCACGGCGAGGATGGGCGAGAGCTTGAGGAAGGAGCGGTCGCTCTCGTCGGCCTCGGCCACCAGATATTGCGTGGTTCCGAGGCGGGCGTTCGAGCCCAGTGCGTCCACGCGGCCGCCGACTACAACGGTGGGATCAAGGCCGCCGGCTGCGAGCACCGAGGCCACCATGGAGGTGGTGGTGGTTTTGCCGTGCATGCCGGCGATGGCGATGCCGTACTTGAGGCGCATCAGCTCGGCCAGCATCTCCGCGCGCTGTATGACGGGAATCTTGCGGGCGTGGGCCTCAAGCACTTCAGGATTTGTGGCGGAGACCGCCGAACTGGTGACGACGACCGTGGCTCCGGCAACGTGGGCGGCGTCGTGGCCCTGGTAGATGGTGGCGCCCAGTTGCGCCAGCCGGTCAGTGACCGGACCGCGGCGCAGGTCGGAGCCGGAGACCTTCATATCGAGGCTGAGCAGAATCTCGGCAATGCCGCTCATGCCGATGCCGCCGATACCGATGAAGTGCGCGTGCTGGCTGGTTGTGAACATGGCAGATGAAACTCAACTTTAACACTTGCGCGGTCAGGATCGATATGCGGCGGCTTGTGGGTTCGATTCCCTGATCTCTGATCTCTGTTCTCTGGTCCTGCTTACTCCGGCAGCGTGTAGTCGAGGTCGTACAGATGCTGGCCGTTTTCGATTTTGATGGTGAAGACGCCGGCGATGCCTTTCAAATCTCCTGTGCCGGAGCCGGGCACGACGATTACGGTCATCTTGTGGCCGCTGGAATCCATGGTGGCCGAGTGCTGGAGCGCGAAACTGCCGTGCCTGCCGTTGAGCGCGCCGGTGACGCGTTCGATGGCGACGTAGCCGGCTGCTCCCTGGTGCGGGTCGCCGCCGGAGAGCATTTCGCCTTTGCTGGTGGCTTCAAGGTCGCCGTGAATCTGCTTGTCGATGGAGAAGCGGGACAGGCCCTCGGCGGGCGGCGAGTCGAGCGGCTGCATGGTGACGGTGAAGGTGCCGTGGGCGTGGTGGGGCATGGGGGTCTCCTTGGGCTGCGGGGATGCGTGCGATGCGAGCAGCGCGAATGCAAGAACGGCTGTGAACAGGCGCAGCATAGACCAGGATTTTACGACAGGCGGCATATGGGGAAACGGCTTATTACGGTGATTGCCGGAATTTCGCCAGCATAAGGAACCGTGGAGCGGGCCCGGGAGAAGCGCTAAAGCCCTGGGAGAATGTCATTTGTCAGTAGTTTGCAATCCCTCGGCGGCTAAAGCCGCGCTGGTTTAGCTGCCTCAACGGCACGGCTGAAGCCGTGCCCTTTCAAAACCACACAAGCCGTTCTCCAGGCTCGGAGTAGCCTTGCCCGTTCTTGTCTGTGAACGATTCTTTGAAATCAACCGCAACTTAACCGCTGGAATGTTGTTCTAATGATCAGAAGCCGGTTGGGACGAGAAACCCAAAGGCCGGCAGGTGCTGAGAACGGAGTCAGACTCCGGGTCCCAAGTCCGGGAAGAGCAGGACGGGGCAGCACATGGAGGACGTCATGCGGAGTATGCGACTGGTTCTGATAGCGATGGTTCTGGCTCTGCCGTTCGCGGTTACGGCAAATGCGCAATACGACGATCAGGGAGCTGCAATAGGCCCCGATCAGGGAGTTGGAGTCGGCCCCGCGATGGTTGCCCCTCCTGTGGATTACGGTCCCCCGGTATGCGAGTGGGGCTACTACTCTTATTACCCGTATGCCTGCGCTCCCTACGGCTATTACGGTCCGCAGTGGTTTGACGGCGGCTTCTTCATCGGCGTTGGCCCGTGGTACCGCTGGGGACGCGGCGGCTACGGTCGTGGCGGCTACGGTTACGGCCGGGGCGGGTATGCCTACGGCGGCCGTGGAGCTTACGGCGGACGCGGAGCCTATGCGGGCGGCGGAGCTTATGCAGGACGCGGAGCTTATGCCGGTGGCGGGGCGCGTGGTTATGCCGGTGGCGGAGCACGTGGATTTAGCGGTGGCGGCGGTGGCCGTGCATTTAGCGGTGGTGGCGGCGGCCGTGCCTACAGCGGTGGTGGTGGTGGCCGTGCATTTAGCGGCGGTGGTGGCGGCCGTGCATACAGTGGTGGTGGCGGCGGCGGCGGCGGTCGCGGATATAGCGGCGGCGGCGGCGGTGGGCGCATGAGCGGCGGCGGTGGAGGCGGCGGCCATATGGGTGGCGGCGGCGGCCATGGCGGCGGCGGACGCCGGTAATTTCAACGGCTTGAAAAGGCCCGCCTGCTTCAGCAGGCGGGCCTTTTTCTTTGCGCCAAGACCGAAAGTAAAGCTCCAACGAGAAGTCGAATGTTTCAGAAGCGAGACCATTCGGCGGGTTCGCGGCAGGTAATGAAGCGCCCCCATTCCCTGCAGAATTTATGCGAAACGTTCCGCTGCCAGCGCGGCAAGCCGGCGGGCAATTCGCTCCGCAGCTCCAGCGTGAGCCTGGGTTCGCGCTGCCGTGGACATTGCCGCCAGCCGCTCCGGGGCGGTGAGCAGGCCGGTGAGTGTCTTCAGCAGAATGCCAGGATGCGCCAGATCCTCTTCACTCAGCATCTCGGCTGCGCCGGCCTGCACCATGGCCTCGGCATTGATTCGTTGGTGCTCGTCGGCTGCGGCGGCAAAGGGCACCAGCAGGGCCGGCTTTCCGGCCGCGGCCAGTTCCGCCACCGTGGACGCGCCGCTGCGCGCCATCACCAGGTGCGCTCTGCTGAAGCGCGCGGGCATATCGTCAAAGAAGGGGCATACCTGCCAGCGCGATGCATCCGCGCCACTGGCGGCATAGGCTGCCCGGGTACCTTCCAAAAGGCGCGCGCCGCTCTGGTGAAGAACCGTCAGCCCCGGAACCGCTTCCAACAGTGCCGGCATGATCGCGGGAAGATGAGTGTTGAAGATGCGCGCGCCCTGCGACCCGCCAAAAATCAGCAGGTGCGGCGCTCCTGCTGGCGGCTCAAGGCCAAAGAACCCCGGCCGCACCGGAATGCCCGTCACCTCGCAGTGTTTGAACCACGCGCATGCCGCGGGAAAGTTGACCGCGGCTGCCTGCACCCTTTTGCCCACCAGCCGGTTGGAAAGCCCCGGCATCGCATTCGGCTCAAAGACCATGGCCGGCTTCTTGAGCCATAACGCCGCGGCCATCGCGGGACCCGAGGCGTAACCGCCCACGCCAAAAACCACGCTGGGATTGAACTCGCGAATCAGGCGCTTGCACGCGAAGATGCTTTGCGGAAGCCGCAGCATGGTGCGCAGCCGAGTGGCCAGAGACACATTTTTCAGCTGCCCCACTTCGATCAGCCGCAGTGGAAATCCGGCCTCGGGAACCAGGCGAATCTCAAGCCCACGCGCTGTGCCCACAAATAGGACCTCAGCCCCGTGACGCTCAACCAGTTCGCGGGCTACCGCCAGGGCTGGAATAATGTGGCCGCCGGTACCGCCCCCGGCAATAAGAACTCGCAGTTCCGACAATCTCTTGCCTTTCTTGAGAAACGCAGGGCAACTCGATGGAACGACCTGGCGCAGGAACTACTTACGGCCAAATGGAACGCGAGTAGATTACCATGGCCGGGATCGATGCATTCGCTCTTCCAACTTTGCCAACCTGGAACTCGAAGTCGCCAGACCATTCGGGTCTTCCGCCGAAATCGCCTTCAATTCCAAGCCCGTCGGCTCCAGTGACGCCGGAATGAAAACGGGACGGCAACTTCCAGATTGCCGGCGATTCAGATGTAACGTGCAAACGGACGCGATAGCATCGGTCTCCCCATTTGGTCTGACCCGGATGACTCATCTGTGTGATTGAGGGTTCCGCAGTCCAGTGTCAGGATTCGCGTATGCGAGTTAATCTCATCACCCAAATGTCGAACCGCTCCGAATCGGGCGCGGGAAGGTTCCCGATCTCGCTGACGATCCGCCCAGCGTGCGGCTTGCCCGGCGACTACGAATACCCTACCGACAGCATGGCGCTGCTGCAACTGCTTCGGCGAGGAACGGATCTGCGTGCAGACGTACTTCAACGCTTTGAACAGAACCTGCGCGGCTCAGTCGGTGCGCGCCTGATGGGCGTGGAACTGAGTGACCGAGTGCTCACGGACATTGGCTACTTCATCGACTAAGCGCGACCCTGCTTGTCCCCTGTGGCCGGTCGCGCGCTTGGATTCTGCCGAAGCGCCGCCCCTGGGAGGGTTCTGTCCGGCTTGCCGTTCGTCCGCACGCAATCCGAAAAGCTCCCGGCTTCCTCTACAAGGCTTCTCGAATCACGATTCGGCGATTGGCGAGAATCGTCAATCTGAACAGAGCCGGGACGGCGCGGAGCGGGTTACCGCTGTGCAAACGGCTTGCCGCGCACCATGGTGTAGACGGAATCGAAAACCGTCAGGCTCTTGATGGCCGCTACACCGCCAACGGCAATTGGATCGCCGAGATACTCCACCTTGCTCTCCGCGTTCGTGAATGCAGGCCACGGGGGCAGGCCAGGTCCGTTGGGATCGCCTGACCTGGCGAAGTTGACCCAATAGCTGGACATCTCGCCGGCCAATCTTCGATCGCCCGGGGTCCATTGCCACGGCGACTGGTCCAGGTGGTCGAAGACGTACCAGAGCTCCGCGAAGTGACTCGCGCCCCAGCCCGCATACACCGAGCCGGCGGGAAACGGAGGCTGCTGCTTGAACGAGTAGTAGTAGACGGGCTGCTTTCCTGTTGCGGCCTGCAACCGCGCCCAGGCCCACATGTCCCAGCCGAATCGGAGGTCGCGTTCCAGGTCCAGCCGCGCTTCGCGCGCGTCTTCGTCGGTGGCGTGAGGATAAGCTGCCAGCAGCGGAGCCGGCAGAGCGCCGAAGCATTGCGCAATGTCGCTGTCGAAAGTGGCAGCCGTCTGGTGCGAGACATCCACCATGGCTCG
>Ga0302320_10008692_pt1 | contig 22004 bp, 21 predicted proteins | sample Bog_T0_3_FD_202130 | JGI IMG/M metagenome (GOLD analysis project Ga0302320, IMG submission 202130) | Peat permafrost microbial communities from Stordalen Mire near Abisko, Sweden - Bog_T0_3 | ecosystem: Environmental > Terrestrial > Soil > Wetlands > Peat | place: Sweden: Abisko, Stordalen Mire...
CCGGCCAGTTATAAAAACATCCCCTTTCAAGCGAGGTAATCGCCTGACAGCCTGTTTTACGGATAATATCAGCAACTGTTGTCAAAGCACCCGGCATCAAACCATCATCATCACCTATAATGGACACCCAACCATCCTTCACATGACTCAAGGCAAATTCCCAATTATGCGACATGCTGACGCGTCTCCCGGTATTGATGTATTTGATCCGAGGATCATGAAATGAATCAACAACTTGTTTTGTATTGTCTTGACTAAAATTATCACTGACTATGATCGTTAAATCTTCGTAATCTTGCGCAACGACCGTATGCAGAGAGTGCACCAGCACATCCGCCCTTTCTCTCGTAGGGATGATTATAGTAAATTTAACAGACGTTCTCATTAATGGACCCTTTTCAAATAACCATCCGACGAACCTGTTAAGACAAGCTTGGTATCTATCGTTTTGTCGATTAAAAAATCATTATTTTCTTTTAAGAATGCCCATATAGCTGTTTTGGGATTGTTTCCTTTGCCCCATGGACGATCGTTAATCATTCCTTCAGGCAAATCTTCAATACCTGTATCCCCCACCATACAATAACTGCCGACGCTCACTAAAGGAGCGTAGGCTTTAAGTTCCGCCAACACATGCGCATGCGTATGGTTGCTATCTAAACAGACCAGCACGCTCTTTTTATTCTTGGCTCGTCCCTTAATCTGATCAACCACCTTTTCATCAATACTTGAGCCTTCAATCATCGTTATCTTTTTGCTCAAAGGATGGGCAAGAATATTTTCTTTGTTGTGAGAACGAATATCAATATCAACGCCTATCACTTCACCGTTCTCTATAACTCCACACGCTTCCAAAATCACCAGCATAGATGCACTAAATATTAATGACCCACCCCACGCCACTCCTGTTTCAATAATAAGATCCGGTTTTACTTCCCAGATGATCTCCTGTAGTGCCTGTAAATCCTGCGGTGCCTGAAGGATCGGCACACCAAGCCAGAAAAAATTGTATGCGTATTTTACTTTATTAATCTGTAAAAGAAAATCATGACAGGATTCCTGAAGAGCTTTATTGTTTGTATACGCTGCTGCCCTCTCGATCGCTTCTTTACGAAATTGCTCTAATGGATTTTTCTGCATCTTCCCTCCACGTTGTTATATAATTCACATTCTTTCATTGCTCTACTCCACAAAGCAAGATGATCATCCTCCGGGAAAAACTCGTGATAATGATGTACCGTACCCCTCGTTCGTGCTTGCCAAACAGGTGATGTCGCGAGTTCCTGGATTCTTTTGAAACTCATCCCCTGTTCCCGGTCGTTTGCCGCATTGCAATACGCTAGAAATTCTTGTCCATACTTTCCCAAAGACTCTATAAAAATATCCTTAGCCGATATCTCCTCGTTAGACCGACCGATCTCCCATTCTTTTACGATTTTAGGTGACATCAATACCTCTTCGAACAATTTTTGCCATTCATGCTTAAGGCTATCTAGAGAAAATGTCTTCCGCGCATATTCTTTCGCATTTTGTGACAAACGCATTCTTAATTCTCGATCAGTATATAATTTCTTTAAGGCTTGGATATACTCTTCTTTGGTATTCACCACTATCCCGGTTAAACCATCCTTTACCATCTGTTGTTCCATCCTGTTCGATAGCACAACTGGAACAACCCCACAGGCCAGGCTCTCGGCAAGAACCTGGTCACAGGTTCCATAATGATACGCTGCCAAGGGATACCCGAATACATCAAAATCTGGTAAATATTCTGCAATATCACCAACTAAACCAGTAAATGTAAACTTCCTATCGATCCCAAGACCTTGGGCCTGTCGCTGTATATCTTTTTCTTTTGAGCCACCACAAACCACAAAATGAACATCTTTAATATCTACCCGCGAACACATATCCAAAAAATCAGGATGCAGCTTACAATAATCAACCGTGCCGATGTATCCTACGTTGAAATTTTTATGCGTTCTGGGTTTAATATTTTCAACATGCTTGACGCCGCCTGTCGACCAAACAACCCGCAATTTTCTCTTTATTACGTCCGGTAAATCTTGAACTTCTTTTGTTTCATAACTAACCGGAGTAGTAAAAACAAACAAGTCCGGATAGCGAAAGACCTTTGATGTAAAAACATACGGCGGATGAAATCCAGATATATGGCTCCACATAACCATGCGGCAAGGCGGAAGTGCTGTGCGCACTAAGAAATCATAGAGCAACGGATGGTTCCACCAATGGATCAGGACTATGTCGGCCCGGGCAATCATAGCAAGCAATTGTTGGCGCTGACCTGCCATTTTATCAGTCAACTTAAATCCAATATGATTGGCTATCTCAAGTGCATGTTCATTGGCATAATCAAGACAAGCGACATTATGTACAAAAAATTGATCATCCTTTACTTTTGTAAAATAATTAAGAAGGACTCGTCCCACTCCACCACCCAAGTGCGGTGTTATATGGAGAACTTCCTTCTTTTTTGATCCCGAATTCTTAATATTCATCTCCCCGAATACCTCTCTCGTGGAATTGCGTACAAAACGCTTCCGGTTCCCATCCAGGAATGAAGCCTAAAAAGAAAAATATAATTCTCCAATGCCTTCATCAACAAAACAGGAAGCGGCCAAAGGCCATTGCGTTTATGATACGTTGTTACAGCAAGAATCGGCCGGTATTCTTTTAACATCCTCATGCCACCCTGAAGGGCCTCGTATTCCCAGCCCTCCAGATGTAATTTAATAAACGTCGCGGGAATATCCATGTCATCTAGACTACGAACCAACGCAACCTCTTCTGTCATGGGACTAAGCTGTGAAGCGTAGTTTAGCCCATGGAAAAATCTGGCACTTCCGGTTTGTGCCCCAAGAGCGCATTCAACAATACTTATATCTTGAGACACCAAAGCACTCATATCCGCAAACTTAGCGCGTAGAACTTTAACATTATATTTATCAGGTTCCACCGCACAAATACTGGAAAACCTCTGGTGAACCGTGTCCATAAAACGTAGACTCACTTCTCCATGATGAGCCCCCCCATCCAGAAAGAACTCCTTTTCATCAAGTAAGGAAATAATTTCTGGAATAAAAAACCTGTCCTTGATCGTCACGGGCGCTCCGTCAAACACAATTTCCCTTCTCAGTTTATGCCAAGCGATAAATTGCAGATAATGCGCTCTTGAAATATCGTCGGCCCAATGATCCAAAGCATATTTGGTCCCCTCTCGATCATCATCATCAAAAGGTCCTGAAAACCATCCATTACTTAACGGATCCTGCTGCACATATGCTTCAGTAATATCATAAAAAGGAACAATATCCTTCCATCCCTGTTTTATAAGAGACCCCATGACTTGAGTATAGGACACTGTAGCAATACAAATAACTAATACACATCTCTCGCGGTCTTTCTGCGGGATATCTTCAGGCCTCAATACAGAAATGCCGCTCCATGCCGTACTACCAGAATATTGTTTAGCATTAGCATCAACCACATACAAAAATGGAATTCTTAGCCTTTTAAAATATTCCTTGGCCATTTTGCCAAGATCCCCTGCCCCATAAAGAATCAACGGCTTGTTTACTTGACGAACAGCACAGTCCTCCTCTTGGCTGGATAGATCTCGCAGTAACTTTCTAGCATCAATGAGTCCCGGCAAATTCAATTTTAATTAACTCCTGTAATAAGATTGAATTTTTCAGCATATTTTCGCCAAAAACTATCCTTCTTGATCACCTCATTAAAGTGGCTCCTATGTTTCTTAACGAGGTCGGGATGCCCCCCCATCGCCTCATAAACCTCTGCAAGATAATAGTCCCCAAAGGCGTGGTTAGGATATTTCGATATAACGTTACTGAAATAACTTAACGCTGTATCATAATTGCCTGCACGAAAATTCCAGTTATTTACAAAGTTTACCTTAAGATTCATTTCATACGCTATTTCGCTGATCTCTTCAGGGTCAACCCCCGGAGCTCTGATCGCCGCCTTTGTAACAACATGATCCGACATATTCGCGTTCGCGAGATACCCTTTTTCAATACAAATATCATACAACCTGCTTCCTACGATGGGCGTGGCGCAATAGATATGTGCCCAGTCGAAACCGACATTAATCAGTAGATCAATGGTTTCCTGTCTGTGCTGGGCAAATTCACCAGGCAGCCCGATGACAATGAAGACATGAGCCAATATTCCATACTTTCTCAATATTTCAACTTTTTCTTTTACCATCGTTACCTTCAACGGCTTTTTTATTATCTTGCTCAACACATAATCAGAACCAGACTCAACTGCAAGCGCCACTGTAGAAACGCCTGCCTTTTTGAGCAGCGAGCCCACCTCATCATCAATGGCGTATACGGCAATCCCGTTGGGAAATTCTATCCGTATATCATATTGGGCAAGGTTAGCAAGAATTACCTTGGCCCGCTTCTTGTCGAAGAAAAAATGGTCATCTTCAATGAGGAGAACGGTAAGACCGAATTGCTCCTTCATTCTCCTCACCTCTTCAATGACACGTCGGACGCTCATGGAGCGCACTTTCTTGCCATGGATCGAAGAATTGGAACAGAATACGCAAGAAAAATAACATCCGCGGGAAGTATGGATAGCCATTTCACGTTTTTTGATCCCGATATATCTCTTATCAATCGACCGTGAGTTATAGTCATCAAGGTTGACTATGCCATAGTTCAGGACCGAAATATCATCAAGGTCATCGACAAACATGTGGGTGGGAACCTTTCCCGCCAGAATACCTTCACGGGTAATCCAAGAGGGATGTTGCTGGAGTAATGCCATTTTATTCTCTGCGTTAACAAGCTGCACCAAGGGGATCTCCCCCTCTCCCTTGCAGATCGCATCGATAGAAGGGCACGTTTGCAATATTTCCTTAAATGCCGCCGAAGGCAGACCTCCTCCTGATACGACAATAGTATCTTGGTCAGCGGCTTTAATGACCTTCGCGAGGTATTCAAGATAACGGTATGAAGAATTAAACAAAGCCGATAATCCAACGATAGAAGGACGAAACTCTCTCATCCGCTCAAATACTAATCGATTAAAAGTCTCCAGACAGGCTGCTTCAGATGCTCCTCCGGTTTCAATCAAATCCCTGAGAGGAAGGTTGAGGTCCATAATGCTCACCTTAACATTCTCCCCACATTTCGCCTTTAAATAGGCCTCGAGAGAAAGAATCCCATAGGGGATAGTAAACGCGGGCAAAACACCATTTTTATTATCCTGAAGAAAATCAGCCGTATCAAAATAAGGAGGGATAACAAATAATATTCGCATATATCTCTTCTCGATTGTTGTTCATATTGGCTTTAAAAATTCCAAACGTTCCAACAGCCCTTGGGCATGCTTGTCAATATCATCCGGTTGTCCGTGGGTCATCTGCCCGCAATTACCGCACACAGGATGCGATTTCCGTTCTTTCATAAGAAACATTTTCTGGAACTTCTTTAATTTTTCGCTAGTCCAAATATCTTTTACCGATTGTGTTTTCACATCACCGACGATAAGCTTTCTGGACCAATCAAGAAAGCAGAGGCTTACCGAGCCATCTGAATTGATCGAAAATGAATAAAAAACATACGGACAAACCATGACCTCTCTGATTCTTTGGCCGTAAATACCGAACTCTCGATTAACTTTAACTCCATTAAGCTCAAATTCCGGCCAGCAGGACATAATGTGTTCAATATATACGCCATCAGCAATATCCCCGAATATCTCATAAAATTTCTTTTTGTCTTCTTCCGATAGGGTATCCCCGTTTATTTTTACAATTATCTCACATTGTTCTTTATGCTCGTATAAATGACGGACGTTTTCGACAAGCATTTCAAAATTTATTTTGTAGTTCGAAAACTCCAGGTACTGTTTCGCAGTGACACCTTCAATGGAAATATTGATCCTGTTAAGCCCCGCTTTAATTATTTCGATATTCTTCTGTGGATTAAGTAAAGAGGCATTAGTCGTCGTATCTATTCTTTCCGCGCATTTCTTTTCTTTAGCATAAGCAACCATTTGAGCAAATCTGGGATTCGCGAGAGGTTCGCCATCTTTATAAAGGCGCAATACCTTAATCGGTCTTTCAAACTCACAGATATCATCAACGATTTTCTTATATAATTCGAAATCCATTGGCCCATAATTCCGGCCCTTAGTATTCTTCATTAAATTTCTGTCACCTGTAGGACAAAATTTGCACTGAAAATTACATACATCCGACGGGTCCACATTGATGATAAACGGGACACTTAACGGGATGACAGTTTCCAGCTTAGTCCTGTTTTCTAAATCTATTCTTGGCTTAATTTGTGCTTTCATAAGCCTCCTATTGTTTGATCCAACAATAAAGCACTGAGTCCATCAAAGAAGGCGCGTGATGCCTAATAGCCATCTGATATTCCGGGACGATCGATCTTACATACTCTGCTATCTCAAAAAGATCCGTCGGTTCGTGATAGATGCTCAGCGCCATTCTCGGCCTAAACTTGCGAATAGTTCTTTCGGCGCCCCGCAACATGACCATTTCCATCCCCTCAATGTCCGCCTTTATAAAAGTTGCTGGACTGCCCCCCAGATATTTATCAAGAGAACGCAGGCTGATCATCGTGCCTTTCGAGCCCCGCGAAGAACCAAAAGACGTACATTGCAACATTTGAGAATCTAAAGAAATCTGCATCTGCTTATCCTCTTCTGCCAATCCAGCATGCACACATACAATTTTAGAATCATCCACCGCCCATTCTTTAACCAATCTTTCTTTCCGAGCGCTCAGTGCTTTAAACTGTGGCTCACCTGGCTCAAAGGCATGTATTTGGTTAAAAACACCGTTTTGAGTCCATATAAACTTTTCTACAGTATCCCCGACGTAAGCGCCCGCATCTACAAAGAAATCCGTACCAATATTCACAAATTCCGGAAGAGCAAAATACTGGTTCCCCTCCATGATTGACGCGCAGAATGATTCATCCCCCGTAAGCATCGCTTTCAAAATCCCATCAAATATCAACCGTGACCGATCATCGCCTAACAATTGATCACGAACATTCCTGATTCGATCAATGTTGTTTACAACAAAAAAAGCGTCAAATGATACGCCCAAAATCTCCATCTCCTCTAACTGCCTCCTGACCGGCAATACCGCGTGACGAGCGGCGATGAACACCACCTTCGCGGCCAATCCAGAAAATTCGCGGGGTGAAACAACTTGGATGCCCTCCAATAACGTACCCTGCTTGTGCAAGTCGTTATCTACGAAACAAACAATATTCGCCCCTATCTTCTTTAAATACCGATAGGCAGTCTCTCCATATGGCCCAGCCCCGAATATCGCTACACCTTCTAATAACGCACCTGTCGCGCGCAACACACCCTGTTCGAGATTGTTACAATACGTGGAAACCTCTTTCCAACTAGTATCTACTGCACAAGTACTCATTTGCCCTCCTTCACATTCTCAGCCAGAAAACTATCTAAACGCCGCCGATCACCCCAAAATTCCATCGGCTCATAATCTGGATACGGGTAAAACCCAAAATTAATTTTTGTCTTCGCCCCGCGCTGACCGATCCTTTCTTCAGCCAAACTGCGGACTGAAATAGGCTTACCGCTACAACAATTAATAATCCCCAAGCATTCAGGACGTTCACAAAGCAGCGTCAGACAACGAGCAACATCTTCCACTGGAAGGTAATCGCGCAGCTGTTCACCTTGAGTCATATTAAATGTTTCCTCCTTATTATCTATGGCCCGATCCAACTGAGAGAGCAAGCTATTTGGATTCTGGCCATGGCCATATATATAGAATAGTCTTACCCACTGAAGTATAAACGGTTGTTTAGTCTGAAAATCCTCAAGACCCCTTCGCAATTCATCTTTAGCAATCCCATAAGGAGTTATTGGCATTGGCAGAGTTTCTTCCGATAGGGCTCCCGTTTGCATACCATATTCAAGGCATGTCCCTGTTATCAAGACATGTCTGACTCCACCTAAAACCATTTTAGTAATAAACCGATGGTCCGCCGGATAATTCACTTCCAAATGGAAATTTCCTTTATAATTTGGTAATCCCGGCCACGCCAAATGCACAAGAATATCCGGTATTCCCAAAGTCTTCACCAGATCAACATCGGGATCATGGATATCACAAGAAACAAATTCTACTTTACTATACCAAGGCATTGCTTGGGCACGAATGCAATTCCGTGCGACCGCTACAACATCATGATTTCGTGCAAGAAGTGCCGGCACAACATGCCTCCCCACAAATCCTGTGGCGCCCGTAACTAGAACTCTCACCCATCAACCTCCAGCTTAGGCACGGCCGTCACGAACTTGCCCTTCCATTCTCGAACATACGAAAGCTGTTGTGTAATCTCTTCTTTTAAATTCCATGGAAAAATCACGACAAAATCAGGACGGAACAATTTTATGCGCCCCTCCTCAACGATCGGGATACGACTGCCCGGCAAATACTTGCCCTGTTTTGCCGGATTACGATCAACAACAAATGAAAGAAGCTCTTCTCGTACGCCAGCATAATTCAAAAGTGTATTGCCCTTGGCTGCAGCGCCATAACCGATCACCTTCTTGCCCCTTTCATGAGCATTAATAAGAAAGGCCATAAAATCATCCTTAACTTTATTTGCGTTCTTTTGGAAATCTTTATAATAATCAACAGACCTCAGGCCTTGCTGGGATTCCAAAGATAACATATCAGAAACGCATTTTAAACATTGATGCCCAGCAGAGTCTTTCCTGCAGGCAAACACCCTTAAACTGCCACCATGAGTCATTAATTCTTGAACATCAAAAATCCTAAGACCGTTCTTATCAAAGATGCCTTGGACGGCTGTCAATGAAAGATAAGAATAGTGTTCATGATAAATGGTATCGAATTGATTTCGTGAAACCATTTGTAATAAATGCGGAAATTCAAAGGTTGCGATTCCCTTAGGTTTTAATAAAATCGTAAATCCAGACACAAAATCATTAACCTCAGGAACATGGGCCAAAACATTATTGGCAACCATCAGATCTGCCTGTTTTCCGTCACGTGCAAGTTTTTGGGCTAATGACACACCAAAGAAATCTTCAATAATATCAATGCCTTTTTGACGGGCAGCAGATGCGGTACTAGTTGTAGGTTCAATTCCTAAACAGGGGATCCCTGCTTTTTTTACATACTGAAGCAGATAGCCATCATTAGCGGCGACTTCAACAACATGGCTCTTTGCATTCAAACCAAACCGCGTGACCATATCGGTCACATACCGTTGAGCATGTGCCAGCCAAGTGGTTGAAAAGCTGCTAAAATAGGCATATTCTGGATCAAATAATTCGTTCGCTTGAGCAAAATCCTCGGTCTGGACTAACCAACAAACAGGGCATACCCCAACTTTCAAAGGAAACCACTTTTCTGGAAGAACCAATTTCTCAACCGTCAAATAGGCATTGGAAGGTGGCACGCTACCCAAGTCAATAAAACTTATAGATAAGTCTGCTTTGCAGTGTCGACATTTCATAAGAACACACCATCATAATCATCGTTGATAAAAACATGGCTCTTATCACGCGCCGAAATCCCGCCGATAGGCAGCGGCCAATCAATACCTAAGCGTTTATCTTCTACGTTAAACCCGCCATCTTTTTCGGGAACATAAAACCCTGTGTGAAAATAAACCAGTTCACAATCATCTGTCAAAGCCTGAAAACCATGGGCACATCCCTTAGGAATAACGAAACTTTTTTGATTCTGAGCAGATAATCTTTCCCCATGCCAAGACAAAAAAGTCTTTGACCCGTTCCTCAAATCTACAGCAACATCAAAAATTTCGCCTTTCAAACAACTGACAATTCTAAATTCAGCATAGGGCGGATACTGAAAATGTAGCCCTCTTATGGTTCCCTTTAGCCGTGTCATAGAATGATTGATCTGCGTGATGGGCTGGTCTATCCCCGCTTTTCGAAATTCATCCGCACAAAATAATCTGCTAAAAAACCCTCTACTGTCTTCAAAAGCATTCCGTTGCGCTACCCATACTCCGGATAAAGATGTTTGTGTAAAAGAAAATCGTCCGCTCATTGATTCTGACCCCTCAAATAACTTTCAATCTGCCTTATAGAATACGCCTGCATGTTTTGTTTTTGATGCCAGCCTTTATACCAGGCAACCGTTTCCTGCACAGCCGCTTTCAAATCCATTCGGGGCTTCCAGCCCAATTCCCTTTTCACTTTAGAAATATCCAGCATTAGAAATTTTGCTTCATGAGGATGTCGGCCAGGCAATAATTTAACCTTGATACCCCCCCCCCATTGATGGCATATCCTGTCTGCCACTTCTTTGACCGTCAATACGTCCCTATGATCCGGACCAAAATTCCACGCTGTTGCAAATTTTGATCCATTGATAACAAGTTTCTCTGCCAACATCAGATATCCGCATAACGGTTCTAAAACATGTTGCCACGGACGGATAGCCTGCGGGTTACGTAAAATAATATCTTCATTCTTCATCAACGAACGGATGCAGTCGGGAACCAGACGTTCCCTGGCCCAATCTCCCCCACCGATCACATTTCCAGCGCGTGCGGTTGCAACGGCAACGCCATGCTTTTTGTACTCGCCTGGATTAAAGAATGATCTCCTATAGGCGGCTGTTACGATCTCTGAACAAGCTTTACTGCTGGAATATGGATCATATCCGCCCAAAGGATCCCCTTCGCGATACCTCCGGCTGGATTCAATATTCTCGTAACATTTATCAGTGGTCACATTGATCACCGCACGGACAGACGAAACAACCCGGACGGCCTCAAATAAATTAACCGTGCCTGTGACATTGGTCATATACGTCGTCACAGGATCCTTATAAGAATCACGAACCAAAGACTGCGCCGCCAAATGAAAGATGATCTTAGGCTTGACCCGACGAAGAGTCCGGAGGACCTTTTCCCTATCACATATATCCAGGATCACTGATCGTTCAATGACATCTTCGATCTTAGCTGCAGAAAAAAAAGACGGCTTTGTCGGTGGCGGCAAGGCCATGCCTATCACTTTCGCACCCATTTGTGCAAGCCACAAACAAAGCCAGGCCCCTTTAAAACCGGTATGTCCGGTCACAAGGACTTTTTTATTTCGCCAGAATCCGGGATCAACAGATGCCTTACTCTTTAATCTTGCCATACTTTCCAAGGAGCCTTTCCATTTTTCCACTGTTCTTCTAACATAACCTTATCACGCAAGGTATCCATGGCCTGCCAAAAACCGTTATGTTGAAACGCTTTCAACTGATCATCTTGAGCTAGTTTTTGTAAAGATTCCGCCTCCCAGGACATCTTGTCATTAATAATATATTTAAAGATATCCGGTTGAAGAACAAAAAACCCGCCATTGACCCAGGAGTTTCCGCTCTTAGGCTTCTCCTTAAATGAACGAACACTGGCATTTGGCCCAACAGAAAGGGTTCCCCATCGGCCTTCCGGTTGAATGGCTGTTACCGTGGCACTCTTTCCATGAGCACGGTGAAAGGTCAAAAGCTTATTAATATCAACATCGGCAACCCCATCACCATAGGTCAAGAAGAAAGGCTCATCGCCAACATACGGCTCCACACGCTTGATACGTCCGCCTGTCGCAGTGTCCTTCCCCGTATCCACCAGCGTCACCTTCCAGGGCTCTGCAATATTACTATGAATCGTCATTTTGTTCTTGCCGCAAAAATCAAAAGTCACATCAGACTGGTGCAGATAATAATTGGCAAAATATTCTTTGATCATATATCCCTTGTAACCGCAGCAAATAACAAATTCATTAAAACCATAATGACCATAGATCTTCATAATATGCCAGAGAATCGGCTTATCCCCGATATCAATCATGGGCTTGGGCTTCAGATGAGATTCTTCGCTAATACGCGTCCCATACCCGCCAGCTAGAATAACGATTTTCATAGTAGAACTCCCTTGTTCTGATTGTTCTTTTTCTTAATTCTTCCAGATTTTATCCTGAATAAGGATCTGCTTCAACCCTCCGCGCGTTTGCCATATCCCGAAATGACGGACAGGTCTTTATCAACTCATCATATGTCCCTTCGGCCACAAGCTCTCCGTCTTTTAAAAAGAATATCTTGTCGCACGACTGGACCGTGGTCAAACGGTGGGCGATCACAATAATTGTCTTTCCACCGGAAAGACCGTCAAGTGCGTCCATAAAATCCCGTTCTGTTTCGTTATCAAGCGCGGCAGTGGCCTCATCCATGACCAGCACTTCGGGGTCATAATAAAGCGCGCGGGCAATACTGATACGCTGGCGCTGGCCTCCGGAAAACCGAATTCCTCTCTCACCAATAACGGTATCAATTCCCATAGGTAATGAACGGACAAAGTCTTCCAGCTGTGCCAGACGCAGGGCCTGCCAAACCTTCTCATCATCAATAGCCTCTGATGCCTCGCCAAAAGCAATATTGCTCTTGATGGTGTCATCACAAAGGTAGATCATCTGAGGAATATACCCTATTTTTGATTGCCATGAGCGCAGATGACGACTAATATCAACGCCATCTACGAGGACCTCGCCGGATGAGGGCATTAATAGTCCCAGCATAATATCCACGGTCGTGCTCTTGCCGGCGCCTGATGAACCGACAAATCCAACCGTCGTATTTCTTAAAATCTCAAGGGAAACAGCCGCTAACGCCTCAGCCTTGGTGTTTTCGTAGGAAAAACTAACCTGACGCATCTCAATCTTCTTTTGAAAAAGAATTGGCTCGCCTCGTTGCAATTCCTGATGCTGGGCATCCATGCGCTCGCAATACATCAGATCATCATAAATGGCATCAAAAGTCGTCGCAAAAAATTTTAAACTCCCCCACGCCGTGCTAATACGATTTAGGCTTGGCATCAATCTCACCGCAACGATCGCGAACAATGACAGTGTCATCAGGATCTTATTGGGGGCCTGACCTGCCATCAAAAAGAACGTCATCGCCAGCATGATAAGAACGACGACTATTGTTTCAATAAAAGGCCTGACACTCTTGGCCAGGACTTCATTCTTGCACAACACTCTGTCTTCCTCATGACGGTGAATACTATATTTTTGCGAAAAGAACAGTTCTTTACCCCATAATTTTGCTTCCTTAATACTGCCAAGCCCCTGCTCAACGGCCTGAGCTCTTAACATGCCATGACGATGGGCAAGATCTCCCCAAGCTTTAAGTTTTATCTTAAAAAATGAAAAAAACAAGAAAATCAAGCTTCCCAAAAGAAGCATCACAACGCATGTTAAAAAAGGAGATGCCACCAGTAGCAACACGAACAAACATACCACCAGAACTAATTCAGTCAGTATATTAAGAACCGGAAGAATAACCCCATTCATCACTGCCGGAGTCGATTCCAACAACGTCTTTAGCCGGCCAATATCCCTGCGTAAATGAAAACTGTAAGGACTCATCAAATACGCTTGAAAAAGCCGACTAACAAGATACGACTGTTTTCGATAAAAAAGCCTGGATTGCCAGAACGTGAGAAGAAAAAGCACAGCATTCTTAAATAGAAAGACTAGCGCAATCCCTGCCGCTATGGCTGCCATAAATTGATTAAAATTTTGAAAATGCCCGGCATGATACGCCCTACTCACCCATACATTAGTCGTCAAAAGCCCCGGCCGTCCTAAAAGGGCAATAAAAGGAAGAATAAGCCCGATGCCAACGATTTCCATGGCTGAATTCAAAAGAATTCCGAAGAAAAGTCCCACAAATCTGGCCCTGTCCTCTTTTCCAAAAATATGAATAATCCGTAAACAAAGTCTTACCATCTACACCCCTGTCCTAACCTGAATAAGTTCTAATACTTTACGCTTCAGCGCGCCATAGACCTTGCGAATGATCTTGCCTTCATTTATTTTAGGAAAAAAACATTCTTTCTTTTCAAACGTCATCACATCATGTTCTTTAATCAATCTCGCGATATTGGGGAATAACTGATATTTGTTCAAACAAAGCTCTTTGGCTTCCTTGATATAATCAATATTCTTGTCCCAGAGTTTATTTTCTATTGCGCACTTTATTATTTCAAAAGATTCTTCTTTCTTGCTGGGGTCAATTAAAACCAACGACTTTTTGGGAAAATATTTTAAAATGTCTTTGGCTCCACAATAAATGGGCATCGTATGGCACAAAAAACAATCAGCTATTTTCTCGGTCCAATAGCCATTAGTAAAATAATTCTCGATCGCGATCGAATATTTATAGGGATCGATGGCATCAAATTTATCCTGTATTTCCTTAAATCCGTATCCAAAGAGATCCAGTTTAAACCCCTTACTCAAAAGGAAATCTTTAAAATCCATCCGTGCAATATGCCCGGGACGATGATATAAATTACTCGTGCACCAACTGACCTCGTCTTTTTTATTTACGATCTCTAAATGGGACAACTCATCATAGGTTTTATTTAGAAACCAGGCGAGTGAAGTCTGCTCTGCTATCATCCCGTCTCCTCCCCAAAAACCAAAAACCTTATCGAAATATTTATACCCCTTTTTTTGCCAGCCCCAAAGGTCCTCGATAGGGGGTTCTTGCTGAAAAATCCAGGTTTGTCTTGCTTTTATTCTTAAATTGCTCGGCGTAAAACCTAAAACAACCAATAAATCACATTCTTTAATATTTTCATCTAATGTAAATTCTATATCACCCCATTTTAAAGAAGAACCAGGCGTTTGTCTGGTCAGCCCAAGATTGAGTTTCATCCCGTAATGAGAGGCATTTTCAGGCCAGTATTTATAAATTTTTACTAACATGCTTGTCTTCTATGAAGAGCCTCTCGTAAAAATCACATCCCCCATTCCTGCCTCTTCTTCAAACTGTTTATACACCCTAAACCCCTGCTGTTCCAGCCATGCCTTAAGTTCAGGATATAACATGGCCCCTTCATACATTTGTTTATAGCTGACTTCTGTAAAAATAATCCTCACCGTGCTTAAAATTCTTGGCGCCGCCTTGAGGACCATATGTTCAGCACCTTGCATATCTAGCCACATAACATCGATCTTATCAACACCATTGGTTTGGGCCCATTCATCCAGATTAACTGTTTTTATAATTTCTGTTTTGTTGAATGCTACATGCTTATGGATGGTTAAATGTTCCTTGGGCTTAAGGATGGAACTGGATAGCGCCAGCGTATTGCTTCCGTCTGCGGCTTGGGAAACAAATATTTCCACTTGTTGGGTTTTATCAGAAAGGCCTAATTGATAATGTTTTATGTTTTTGGATTTCTTAAGACGTGCTTCTAACTCTTTATAATTGAGAGCAACAGGCTCGAAGGCATAAATTTTTGATCTTGGATATAGGCGGGCCGTCACCGCAGTGTCCCCGCCATCAGCGGCGCCTGCTTCCAAAAAGACCGGATTCTTAAGCTTCAAACTTGAAATACATTTGATAAGCTCCAGCCGCTGTTCGGATAATGTGCCAACGCCAAACCGTAATTTATTTATTACTTTCTTGAACAATTCTTCTCTTAATATAGTATTACCCATATCTCACCAGCTCCTCATCCCGGGCCAACTCTTCGATCATATTTACCGCTCTTATTCCCTCAGGCAAGCGCACATCTTCGCGGCAGATCAAAACTGCGCCGTCTGCCATTTCGATCGAAAGTTCCTGCACATGCACCAGAATATAGTCCTGCTTAAAATTCTCCCGAAGGGCCATGTCAATAAGCCCGCTTAAATCAGAGGTCCCTAGAATATAAAATTTCCTCACCCCATCCGCATAAAGATTTTTCAAAATGCCCAAAAGGTTCTTTTTAATAAGCCCGATGGAATTGATGGTTTTTAAAGTATAGTTGACGGATTTGCGCATCTTTTCGGAAAACCCTTTAGGTGTTAAAAGGTATTCAACTTTCCTGCGGTCAAGTTGTTTAATACGGATATACCCTTTAGTCACCAAACGCCTTAAAAGCATATTGGTCATGCCTAACGAAAGATTCATGTGGCGGGAAAGGTCTCGTTGATTGGCGCCGATCTTGGCGCCTACAATGTTGACTAATTCAAATTCGCGTTCGTTTAAAAGATGATTAGGCATAAGGGGATGCGTTGTTCAATTATTGAACATTATAAATGAATCTTTGGCTGAGTCAAGGAATTTACTCTGTCAGATTTTTTCTTTTTCAAAAAGAAAAACCCCACTCCTGATAACAAAAATGGGGCTTTGGGTAAGCTAAGGTTTCCTTGGATAACACGTCGTCTTTACACTGTGGCGGCCACCCGATGAATGACTTCCGAAAGATAGGTTTGGTAAGGAATGCCCTTGTCTTTAGAAAATCTTTTAATACGATTGATGTCCTGACTATTGACCCTTATAGTCAATGTCATATTTTTCTTACGAGCGACAATAGCATCTGCCACATCACGCAGTTCCTTACCGCCGATAGGAACGTATTCATTATTCTCAATAGCTTCCATAATCTTTTTTTCTTCAGCATCTAATTTAATTTGTTTCATTTTATGTTCCTTTCAAATAAATTTTTGTATGCTTACGACTAGGGAACGCCGTCTTCATAAAATAATGGTCACCACCATCAACATACGGGACCACCCAACAATAGCCATCAACATCAAAAACCATGAGCCACTGGTTATCTCTTGAAGGATGCTTTTCAATCCCCAAGAAATTCCCTGCAACAATTTCGTCAAAGGAAACTCCTCGCCCCTTCTTTAACTTCAGGCTCTTTTCCTCATTCCAGCGGAGTTCTTTCATAATGGGAATATACCATATTACAAATGTAAATACAAGCGTACTTACATCTTGTTCTAGGAACCGCGTTAATTCAATTTATTTATCAAATTAACCACCAACGCCACGATAATATCTTTTTCTTTAGGCTGACTCTCGGCAATCATTAATGTAATGGCAACCAAAGCATTATCAGCAATACGTTTGCCACCATCAGCCTTATAAAGAATTTTATTACGGTCAAGGAACCAAACAAACAATGCCGCAGCTATGCGTTTGTTACCGTCTGAAAAGGAATGATTCTTAACAACCAAATAAAGCAGATTGGCGGCTTTCTCCTCAATGCTTGGATAAAGGTCCTTGCCGCTAAACGTTTGATAGATGGCCCCCAAGGCGCTCTTAAAAGACTCGTCTTTTTCATGTCCGAATAAAGCGCTGCTGTCAAACTTTTGGCGCATTTGTTCAATGAGGCGTTTGCCCTCGTCATAGGTTAGTTGATAGGATTCTTTGGCAGTGGCTGACTTAATCTTAACGCGTCCATGATCATAGTCGTCCAGGACATCTAAACCATAACTATAGTCGCGGATTACTTCAAATAACCCTTTTGCCTCTTCACTTGTCAAGGCCTTACGTTCGCTTAAATCAGCCAGCATTTGGACAGTTCGCTGTAACGCCTTTAAATTTGCTGACTGCTCTTTAAGACGTTTATCATTAATGGTATAGCCTTGGATCAAATGTTGTTTTAAAACGCTGGTTGCCCAAATACGAAACTGTGTCCCCCTCTTTGAATTAACACGATAACCAACAGAAATGATCATATCCAAATTATAAAATTGAGTGTTATATGTCTTCCCATCTTTGGCAGTATGTGCAAAAAATGCACATACTGAATCTTTCCTAAGCTCTTTAGATTGCAATACGTTATTGATGTGTTTGGTTATGACACTGCGTTCTGTCAAAAATAATTCCGCCATTTGGGCCTGTGTAAGCCAGACAGTTTCCTCTTTCAGCTGGACTTCCAAAGTCGCATTCTCGCCTTTAGGACGAAAAATCGCCACATTGCCAAAATTTGATGGATTGACTTTATTCATAAGAAATTTACCATGCGAAGCCATCCTAAATAAATTTGATCTTCTTCATAGCAAATCCGCACATCCGAAGGAGAAGTAACCCGTGGCGGAAACGTTGGATCTGGGTGGTGCCGTAGACACGGCTTTTATAGCGGATGGGCAATTCTATGACTTTTAAATTCAGTTTTACGGCGCCGAAGATCAGGTCAAAATCGCCGAAAGGATCAAAATCGCCGAAATAGTGGCGGTTGGCCACCAACTCCTCGTAATGGTGTTTGAACATCACCTTGGTCCCGCATAAGGTGTCTTTAAAGCGCTGGCCCAGCAGCCAGGAAAAAAACAAACCAAAAAATTTATTGGCCAGCAGGTTCAAGAACCGCATCGCTTCGTGTTCCATCGGATAGACCAAACGGCAGCCGTTGATGAATTCCCCTTTGCCGCTGCGGATGGCTTCATAGAACTTCGGTAGATCTTCCGGAGCTACCGTTAGATCGGCATCAAGGATCATCAGGATATCGCCCTCAGCCTCAGCAAAACCACGGCGTACCGCGTCTCCCTTGCCCTTGCCTTCCTGCTTGTATAACTTAATGTCTCGGTCAGGGTAAGCCTTGATGACGCGCTCCACTTCCTGAAAAGTGCCGTCCTTGGAATAGCCTTCGACAAAAATAAACTCTTGATGGGTGCCGAATTTTGGCGTACGCAGGATCGCCTGTTCAATATTGCCCCGCTCATTGCGGCAGGGAATAAGGATGGTCACGGAGTACTCTCTGGCCGGTTGCTCAATAATCCTGGCAACGATAAAATGATTCAGTGTCAAAGCATTGAACACCGGGAGTTTGGCTAAATATCTATTGACTAAATAACTTAATATCGGAATATTTAACGGCAACAGCGTCGTTCGTTCACTTTTGATACCTTCATACCCCGCTAATTTTAAAAAATTATTGATGTCATTATGCGTCAGCCAGTTGATCTCCTGATGGGGCATCTTAATGCCTACGTGCTCGGCTATCTTCAGGAGATTCTGCCAGAGATAACTGTAATACTCAATAATGATCCGGGTGTCTGTTGTACAGAATCTCTTTAAAGACTCCAAAAAGATCTGGATATCTTTAAGCTCACCTACGAGGCCGGAGAGAATGATATAATCAAATTTTTCGTTAAAAGGGATATCCTTGATGGTGCCGGCATAAAAATGCAAGGAAGGGTACTTCTTCTGGGCCAGCTCGATGGTCATGGGGCTGATATCAACACCCACCCCCCAATGCGGCTTGACCGAGGCGAGCAGATCCCCCGTGCTGCACCCGACTTCTAACACGCGTTTCCCCTCGGGGATAAAATATTGGTATTGTTTTTCCAGGAGAGAATAATAATAGTAGCTATGATGGTGATACTCATCGCGCCTTAGCGCCAGGGAATCGTAATGCTGAGATAATTCTTTGGTCACCCTTTAACTCCCCCTACCCCTCTTTGTACTAAAGAGGGGGGATGCAATTAATCGACAGTCAATCTTAAAAGATATCCGCCCCTTTTGCAATCTAAAAAGAATTGAAAAACTTTTTTAAGGAATCTTTTACAATTGCGATATAATAGCGCCCATGACCAGTGATCAAAAGTTGACCTTTTCTTTAGAACTTTTTCCCCCTAAGACCGAAGAAGGATATAAAAAGCTGCTTGCCACTATCCCTCTTCTTTGTGCTTTGGGGCCGGATTTTATTTCCTGCACCTATGGCGCCGGCGGCGGCAGCCGGGAGAAAACCCTGGATATTGTCGAACATATCCAAAATCATTACCATGTGCCGTCCATCGCCCACCTGACCTGCGTTTTGCATACTAAAAAAGAGCTGGGTGCTATCTTAAGTGAAATGAAGCGCCGCGGCATTGCCAGAGTGCTGGCTTTGCGCGGAGATGCCCCCAAAGATAATCCTGACTGGACGCCGGGTGCGGATAATTTCAAATACAGTTGGGAATTAGTCGCTTTTATCCGAGAACATTTTGGAGAGCATTTTAGCATCGGGGTTGCCGGATTTCCCGAAGGCCATGTGCTTTGCCGTGACCGGGAGTTGGACGCGCGCTATTTAAAGAACAAGTTCGACAAAGGTGCGGATTATGTGATCACCCAGCTTTTTTTCAACAATCAGGATTATTTTGATTATGTCGCGCGGTTGCGCAAATTGGGTGTCACCAACCGTGTTATCCCGGGCATCTTACCTATTACGGATTATCCGGCTTTAGTGCGCTTTTGCGGGATGTGCGGAGCATCTATCCCCGAAGAAGTGCACAATATTTTTAAGCCTCTGGCCAATGATCCGGAAAAAACTTTGACGGCGGGAATTAATTTTTGCCTCAAACAATGCCGGGACCTTATTCGGGGCGGTGCCCCAGGTCTGCATTTTTACGCTCTAAATAAAGTCCATCCGGTAGACGTCATTATCAAAGAGTTAAAGTCGCCCGCCCAATAATAATCTGCTTAATAAATGATTCTTCCTGATCAACAGCTTTGAGATCAGCATGCATAAGCCGACAAAGAATATCACCAGCAAGCCAGTCCACACATATAGGCCTACGGAAGAATTAAAATCAATATGGCTGTGGGTTTTATAGGCGATCCTGGGATAAATCCCTTCGACGATCAACATTTGAATAATATAAATATCCAGGGAATACCTGCCGATAACGCCTAAAAAAGCGGCTTGCCTTATCTTGGTTAGAAGTATACCGATATAAAACACCATACCGATCCCTAAAAACCCCATCAGATACCGGTACATGAGCCTCAAAACATCTTGAGTGGATCCCAAGGCCATCTTGTTGATATAAATATAATCTTGAGTCTTCCAATAGGGCATCAACATGATAAACAGAAACAATGCTATTAAAAACACACCGGCTTGAACAGCTTTATGCGTTATTTTCATGTTATATTTATTCATAAAATATCCAGCCAAGAAAAACAGATAAAACCATTTAATATAATAAAGACAGCCATAATCTTTGTAAGGAATGATCCCTATTAAGAAATAGAAAACTAGAAAGACAGCCGGTCCAAAGCGTTTCTCCCAATTAACGGAATAAAGCAACAAACAGCTCATGATAAACAAAGTGAACAAAAACCACACGGAAGGCTTTAATAATAATTGGTCGAGCAGATTCTGTGAAAAATTAGGAGCCCCAACGCTGTTGCCGAATAGGATATTAAGGGCATAGCTCACCGCAATACCAATACTCCCCAAGAAAATGAAAGGAACAAGCAAGCTATCACACTTGTGCTTAAAATTTCCCGCTAAACTTCTTTTGGATAAACTAAAGGCCATCAAATACCCGCTGATAAAAACAAACAGGGGCATATGAAAAGTATAGATGATCTTAAAAAGCGGATTTAAATAATAATCGCCACCCTGCACCACCATGCCATGTTCAATGACATGACCATAAACCACTAAAATGATGGCCAGACCTTTGACGATATCTATTGTAGGATTCTTATTTTTCAATGGACCGGACTCTTTAAAGCGGAAAGAATAAATGGTGACGTCTACCAATTAATTTAATTGGTAGACGTCACCATTTATTTTACTTCTTCGTGATATATCTGACTAGATCAACGACGCGGTTGGAATAACCCCACTCGTTGTCATACCAGGAAACGATCTTAAAAAAGCGCTTCTCACCTTTTAGATTGTTCTGCACGGTTGCCAGAGAATCATAGATGGAAGAACGCGGATCATGGATGAAATCCGTTGATACTAACTCTTCGTTGGTATAGCCTAAATATCCCTTCAAATAGGTCTCAGACGCTTTCTTCAATAGCGCATCGATCTCTTCGATAGAGGAATCTTTGACGGAACGGAAGGTCAGATCAACAACAGACACATCCGCAGTCGCGACACGAAACGCCATACCCGTCAATTTGCCCTTGGTCGCCGGAAGCACTTCACCGACAGCCTTGGCAGCTCCTGTAGAAGACGGGATGGTATTGATCGCCGCCGCGCGTCCGCCGCGCCAATCCTTCTTGGAAGGACCGTCTACAGTTTTCTGAGTTGCGGTATAAGCATGGATAGTGGTCATCAAACCGGTCTCGATGCCGATGCCCTCTTTAAGCAGAACATGGACTAACGGAGCTAAACAGTTGGTAGTACAGCTGGCGTTAGAAATGATGT
>Ga0302320_10008693_pt1 | contig 22002 bp, 17 predicted proteins | sample Bog_T0_3_FD_202130 | JGI IMG/M metagenome (GOLD analysis project Ga0302320, IMG submission 202130) | Peat permafrost microbial communities from Stordalen Mire near Abisko, Sweden - Bog_T0_3 | ecosystem: Environmental > Terrestrial > Soil > Wetlands > Peat | place: Sweden: Abisko, Stordalen Mire...
CATCTTGACACAACCACCATAAGAGCCTCCTCTCCCCGGCCCTCTCCTCCACAAGTATGTGGAGGAGAGGGAGGAGATGCCGCGCGGGGGCGCAAAGCGCGTGGTGGTGGTTGCAAGATGCGCCCCTTACTCAGGGGCCGCATACTGCGCCGATGTTTGCGAAAATGGCTGGACGGATTATTTTGGCCGCATAAGAATATTGCACCAGTTGTTTCATTGACCGCGCCAAAGACCATTTATTTCGATTACAACGCCACGACGCCGCTGGACCCGCGGGTGCGCGAGGCCATGCTGCCGTTCTTGGGCGAAGTCTTCGGCAACCCTTCCAGCATCCATCAGGTCGGGCGGCAGGCCAGGGCCTTTCTGGATGACTCCCGCGAGCGGGTCGCCCGCATCTGGCAAAGCAAGCCAAGCGAAGTCATTTTCACCAGCGGCGGCACGGAAAGCAACAACCTCGCCATTTTCGGCGCGGCGCGGCTCATGCGGGACAAAGGACGCCATCTCATCACCTCGCAAATCGAGCATCACGCCGTCCTGCATTGCTTCCAGTACTTGGAGAAACGGGAGGGGTTTTCTGTGACGTATCTGGCCGTCAATGAGGAGGGGTTGGTGTCGCCGGACGATTTGGAAAAGGCAATCCAGCCGGATACAATTCTCGTGTCCATCATGGCGGCCAACAATGAAACCGGCGACATCCAGCCAGTTGCGCTTTTGGGGGGGATTTGCCGCTCGCGCGGCATTGTGTTCCACACCGACGCGGTGCAGTGGTTCGGCAAGGAACAATTTGAATCCATCCATCAGTTCAACGCCGATCTCGTTTCCGTTTGCTCCCACAAGTTTCATGGACCCAAGGGCGCCGGCGCCTTGTTTATGCGCTCTCCCCTTCACATTGACCCTGTCCTTTTCGGCGGTGGTCACGAAAATGATCGCCGCGCCGGGACTGAAAACCTTGCCGGCATCGCCGGCTTTACGGAGGCGCTAACACGTTTCATCTCGCCACCGGTATTTTGCGCCGAAACTCTGGGGTCTCTCACGGGCCGCCTGATAGAGCGCGCGTGTTCCCTGGACGGCGTTGTCTTTCGCGGTTCACCCCGGCACCGGCTGGCCAATACGATGGCGTTCACTGTGGCTGGGTGCGACAGCATCACGCTGCTGGCCGGCCTTGACCTGATGGGCATTTGCGCTTCCAGCGGATCGGCATGTTCGGCGGGGTCGCTGGAACCCTCTCATGTTCTGCTGGCAATGGGCGTGGAAAAAGGCCTTGCCAATTCGCTGATCCGCTTTTCCCTCGGCCGCGCCTCCACTTCCGAAGAAGTTGAGACGGTTGCGGACGCCTTTCTCCATGTGATTAAACAGGCGCGTTGCCCTTGAAATGCCTGTGAATTGTTTGTGCCGATTGCCAATAACCCGGTGTTTTCGCCTTTCGCGATGTCTGCGGGGCCTTTGTTCACAGCGATATTTTCTTCGCAAGTGCCCCATCTCAGCCTTGACAATGGCGATTGCGCCAATTATTCACAACCCTTAATAATAGTCTTTCTTTACATGTACAAATATCATATTAAGAGGCCCGAATGAATCTGACCATCGCCAAAGAAAAACTGATCCACGGATTACAGTCCGTGCAAAACGTCGTTAGCACACGCACCACCCTGCCCATTCTTTCCAATGTCTTGATCAGGGCGGACGACAACAAGTTGGAGTTTATTGCAACCGATCTGGACGTGACGATCAGTTGCACGGTCGAGGCGAACGTCAAGAAAAAGGGCGCCACAACCATCCCGGTCAAGCGCTTCTTTGGCATTGTGCGCGAGTTGGCCAGCCCGGAAATTGAATTGGAGGTGGACGAAAAGTTCGCCTGCAGCGTCCGCGCCGGGGCCTCGTTCTACAAAATCCACGGCCTGAGCGCCGACGAATTCCCGCCAATCCAGAAATTCAAGGAGGACAAGAAAATCATCCTCCCCCAGGAGAAAATCAAGAGCATGCTCCGCAAGACCTCCTTCGCCATCTCCAATGACGAATCCCGCTACGTCTTGAACGGAATCTTCCTCATCCTTAAAGAACACAAATTGACCATGGTCGCCACCGACGGACGCCGGCTCGCCCTGGTGGATGAGGAAGTGGACATTCCCGAAAACAGTCAAGGCGAGTTCATTCTCCCTACCAAGGCCGTTAACGAAATCACCCGTTTGCTTGGCGATAAAGGCGATGTCCAAATGAAATTCAGCGACAATCTGGTTTCCTTCTCGCTGACCGATGAAAAAGGCAATTCCGCCGTCGTCATTTCCAAGCTGGTCGAAGGCAATTACCCCAACTACAAGCAAGTGATTCCGAGCGACTGCAAAGAGCGGGTGGCCCTGCCGCGCGAGGAACTGCTGGCCGCGCTGCGCCGCGCCCAAATCATGACCAGCGACAAGGCGAACTCCGTCAAACTCGCCATTAGCCGCAACAGCCTTGCCATCACGGCGAATTCACCGGACGTGGGTGAAGCCCGTGAAACCCTGGCCATCAACCATAACGGCAAAGACCTCCAAATCGCCTTCAACCCCGCCTACCTGATTGACCCCCTCAACGTCCTGACCGAGGACGAAGTTTTCTTGGAACTGATAGACGAACTAAGCCCCGGCGTCCTCAAAATCAACGGCCCATTCCTCTACGTCGTGATGCCCATGCGCCTGAGCTAACAGCCTGTTGAAACATCCCAGCCGAACGCCGCGTGGGGGCACGCAGCCTACAGAACTTCCTCGGAGATCATGGGGCATGTAGTCCCGGTGCCCTCACCGGGCGAATTCTTCAACAGGCTGCTAAAGGGTCCAAGCAAGTGGATCCAAACTAAGCCGAGGTGGGTCAACATTTTCACCCTGCCAGAACGGTGAAGATTTCTGTCCTGCGCCCCGTGGGAAGCCCAGGAAGTTGGCCGGTTTTCGCGTCGGGACTGCAAGAGTCGCGGGCAATTTAAGATAAATAAACGCCAAAATATGGCTTGTGCGTTTTCAAACAGGCTGTAATCTCTACCATGTTAATAGAGATAGTGCTGCTTATGACAGCCAAATGAACAGAAGAACGACCGAGAGCAAACAACTCAAAACGGAGAAACGTATGCCCATATATTCCGACATCATCAGCACAGTGGGGCGCACCCCGCTCATCAAACTCAACCGCATTGCCGCAGGCGCGGAGGCGACCATTGCCTTGAAAGGGGAGTTTTTCAATCCGCTCGGCAGCGTAAAAGACCGCATTGGGGTTGCCATGATTGCCGCCGCCGAGCGCGAAGGCATCCTGAAGCCCGGCACCACGATCATTGAGCCAACCTCCGGGAACACCGGGATAGCGCTGGCGTTCGTTGCGGCGGCCAAAGGTTACAAGCTGATCCTCACCATGCCCGAAACGATGAGCGTGGAGCGGCGCACCTTGCTGGCGTTGCTTGGGGCGAAACTGATCTTGACCCCGGGCAGTGAGGGCATGAAAGGCGCGATCAAGAGAGCGGAGGAATTGAACAAGGAAATCGCCGGCTCGTGGATTCCCCAGCAGTTCAATAATCCCGCCAATCCAGAAATCCACCGCCGCACGACTGCGGAAGAAATCTGGGCGGACACCAACGGCAAGGCAGACGTCCTGATTTCCGCGGTCGGCACCGGCGGAACCCTGACCGGCGTGGCGGAGGTGATCAAGTCGCGAAAGAAGAGTTTCCGGGCCATCGCGGTCGAGCCGAAGGACTCGCCGGTTATCACGCAAACGCGAAACGGGGAGCCGGTGAAGCCCGGCCCGCACAAGATTCAGGGCACCGGCGCGGGCTTTGTGCCGAAGAACCTGAACCTGCAAGTGGTGGACGATGTCATCACGGTCAGCAACGAGGACGCGATTGTCACCGCGCGGAGGCTGGCATCGGAGGAGGGAATTCTGGCCGGCATTTCGACCGGGGCGAACGTGTGGGCGGCGTTGCAGGCCGCTAAACGGCCCGAGAACAAGGGCAAGCTGATCGTGACGATCGGTTGCAGCACCGGCGAACGATATCTCAGCACGGCGCTGGCCGAGGAAGCGCGCAAACAAGTTTCAGGACAGGCTTGAATAAAGCCCGCTGAATGAGGACCCAAAATACAGGACCAAAATCAAACCCAACAACCCGACAACAGAGTGACCGGAAACCCGGCGGTCTGTTGGCAATACGAAAAGAACCATGAAAGCACATCCGTTTATCCGAATCCCATCATCCATTGGACACCGAGTCCGCCACACCTCCGCGCTATTGGCGGCGCTGGCGCTTGCCGCGGCATCCACTCCCGCCCTCAGGGCTGCGGACGGCGCACAGCCAACCAACCAGCCTGCCGCCCAAGCGCCGGCGGAAAAACCGAACCCGCTGCCGCTTCATCAGATTGAGGGCAACGGGGGCATTTTCTCCACGCTGTCGGCTTACATTGTTAATCCTCCGCGAGACGGGGAACCTGTGGGCCGCCCCAGCGTGGGGTTTGCTTATGTCAACCTTGGCGCTGACAAAAACCTCGAGGCGTTGACGCTCACGGAATCGCCCTTCAAGCGGCTGGAGCTTGGCTATGGCTGGGATCATCTCGGCTTGGGCGATCTGCCGCTGGCGTTGCGAAATGCCGGCCTGGTCAATTATCGCCAGGACGAGGTTCAACTGCACAACTTCAACGCGCGCTTCCAGATTCTGTCGGAAGGCGAGTTCGATCAAAAGTGGATTCCGGCGCTGACGGCCGGCGCGCATTACAAGTACAACGACGGCATCAACGAGGTGCGCAACGAAGTGACCCAGGGGGCCGGGGCGGATTTGCTGGGCTCTCATGGGCTTTCGCGCAAACAAGGCGTGGATTACACGCTATATGCCTCGAAGCTGTTCACGCAATTGCCGCGGCCCGTGCTGCTGGAACTGGGCGGCCGCGCCACCGAAGCGGTCTGGGACGGTTTGGGCGGATTCACGCACAGCTATAGCGCCGTCTTTGAAGGGAACGTGATAGTGTTTATCACCGGCAATTTCGCGCTGGCGGCGGAGTACAAGCAGCAGCCGCGGAATTATCAGGCCATCGGCAATCTGGTGAAGGAGGAGGGTGACTGGGTGACATTGGACGCCGCGTATGTAGTCAACAAACACCTGACGCTGGCGGCGGGTTACGGTCTCTTTGGCCATGTGTTGAACCACGAAGCCAACGGCGTGTGGGGTTTGACGACAAAATGGGAGTTTTAAGCGGGCATTTCAGTTCCTGCTGGGGGACTGGGCGGCGGCGAACGTCTTTGTCGCGTCGAGTTCCTCCGATTGCGCCGGTTGACATCGGGCCACCCATCCTCCAGCTTATTGCATTAAACTAACCGCTAATTAGAATAACAAGAAAATATGAGCAATTCGACCCAACATCTCTCCACGCTGGCGCTGCACGCCGGACAGGTTTCCGATCCCACAACCGGCGCGCGCGCGGTGCCGATTTACCAGACGACCTCTTACGTTTTCAAGAGCACCGACCACGCCGCGAATCTTTTCGCCTTGAAGGAATTCGGCAACATTTACACGCGCCTGATGAACCCGACCAATGACGTGTTCGAGCAACGGGTCGCCGCCATCGAAGGCGGGACGGGCGCGCTGGCGGTGGCCTCCGGCCAGTCGGCCATCACCTTTGCCCTGCTGGCCATCACGCGGCTGGGCGATGAAATCGTGTCGGCGAACAACCTCTACGGCGGCACATACCAACTTTTCCATCACACCCTGCCCAAGCTGGGCCGGACGGTCAAATTTGTGGACTCGCGCAGCCCCGAGGCCTTCCGCAAGGCCATCACGCCGAAGACGCGCGCCATTTATGCCGAAACGGTCGGCAACCCCAAGCTGGATGTACCGGACTTCGAGGCGTTGGCCAAGATCGCCCATGACGCCGGCATCCCGCTGGTCGTGGACAACACAGTCGGCGTGGGGCTGGTGCGGCCGATTGATTACGGCGTGGACATCCTGGCGACATCGGCGACGAAATACATTGGCGGCCACGGCACGAGCATCGGCGGCGTCATCGTGGACGCCGGGAAGTTCCAGTGGAACAACGGGAAGTTCCCGGAATTCACGGAACCGGACCCGAGCTACCACGGATTGGTTTATTGGGATGCCTTGAGCAATGTGCCGGGGATGGGGAACGTGGCCTTCATCCTGAAGGTCCGGGTAACGCTGCTGCGGGACATCGGCGCGGCGTTAAGCCCGTTCAACGCCTTCCTGTTTTTGCAGGGGCTGGAGGATTTGCCATTGCGGCAGAAGCAACATTCGGCCAACGCGCTGGAAATCGCCCGCTGGCTCAAGACGCATCCGTTCGTGAGCTGGGTGGCGTATCCCGGTTTGCCGGACGATCCGAACCACGCCATCGCCGCAAAATACCTGAAGCGCGGATTCGGCGGCCTGGTCGGGTTTGGCATCAAGGGCGGCATGGAAGCGGGCAAGAAGTTCATCAATTCCGCCAAGCTCCTGTCTCATGTGGCCAACATCGGCGACGCCAAATCGCTGGTCATTCATCCGGCCTCGACCACACACCAGCAACTGACGCCGGAAGAGCAGGCCGAAACGGGCGTCACGCAGGACTATATCCGGCTGTCCATCGGCCTTGAAGACGTGGAAGACATCAAGGCGGACATTGACCAGGCCTTGCAGGCGGCGAAATGAATTGCGCCGGAAACGGGAAGGGGACAGGATTCCGAGTCTGATGACAGATGAATCCTCCAGCATTGCCCAGGGCGATCTTCAGGACCAGAAGATCGCCGCGTACCAATCGCCGCTGGGCGTGACGCGCACTCAGAGCGCCACATTGCGCGGAGTGCGGCTCCAGTCGGGGGTCACTTTGGATCCGGTGGACGTCGCTTACCAGACGCTGGGGACCCTCTCCGCCCGGCGCGACAACGCCATTTTGGTCTGCCACGCCTTGTCGGGCACGGCGCATGTGGCCGGGCTTGACCCGCACACGGGACGTCCGGGCTGGTGGGATTACCACGTCGGGCCGGGCAAGGCGGTGGATACGGACAAGTTCTTCGTGGTCTGTTCCAATGTGCTCGGCGGCTGCGACGGGACGACGGGGCCGATGTCGCCGCGCCCTGAGACTGGCAAGCCTTACGGCATGGAGTTTCCCGAGGTGACGGTCGGGGACATGGTCGCGGTGCAGGCGAAGTTGATGGAGCACTTGGGCATCCCGCGGCTGTTCGCGGCCATCGGCGGCTCGATGGGCGGGATGCAGGCGCTGGAGTGGGCGGTCAATTATCCCGACCGTGTGCGGCTGTGCGTGCCGATTGCGACCTGTTCTTCGCACAACGCGATGCAGATCGCGTTCAATGAGATCGGCCGCCACGCCATCGTCAGCGATCCGAACTGGAACGGCGGCAATTACACGGCGACGCGCCGGCCGAATCACGGACTGGCGGTGGCCCGGATGGTCGGGCACGTGACCTATCTGAGCGAGTATGCGATGACGCGCAAGTTCGGGCGCACGCTGCAACCGCCGGTCAGCCCCGCCGCCGCCGGCGCGGGCCCGTTCAGCGTTGGGAGCTATCTTCACCATCAGGGGGAGAGTTTCGTGGGCCGGTTTGATCCCAATTCGTATATTTGCCTGACGCGGGCGCTGGACCAGTTTGATTTGTTTGGCGGGCAGCCGCCGGAGGAAGTTTTGAGGCGGGTGAAGGCGCGTTTTCTGGTGGTGTCGTTCGCGTCGGACTGGCTGTATCCGCCGGGGCAGTCGCGGGAATTGGTGCGGCAGCTCAAGCGCGCCCGGGTGGCGGCGACCTACATCAACCTGGAAACGCTGTATGGGCACGATTCGTTTCTGATCCAGAACCCGGAATTTTCCCAGGTTGTGCGGCACTACCTGGAACATGAATACCGCCAGGCCGGCTTGAAGGAGGGCGGCGCGGCTTCGTAGCCCGGCCATGCACCCCGGCATTTACCAAAGTGTTATTGACTGGATACCCGAAGGCGCGCGCGTGCTGGACCTGGGAACGGGTGACGGCGCCTTCCTGGAGCGGCTTGTGCGGGCCAAGCATGCGGCGGCCGAAGGGGTGGAGATGAACCCCGAGCTGGTGGCTCGCTGCATTCAGCGGGGGCTGGTGGTGCATCAAGGGAACATTGCCGAAGGGCTGGACCAGTATGGCGACGGGACTTTCGACTACGCGCTGCTGCTGGGGACGTTTCAGGAGTTGATTTCGCCGGAGGAGATCGTGCGGGAGGCGTTCCGGGTCGCGCCGCGGGTGATCATTGCCTGCACGAACTTTGCCCATTACGCGGTGCGGCTGCAGATGTTGTTCCGGGGACGCACGCCCGTTACCAAATCGCTTCCGCAGCCGTGGTATCGCACGACGAACCTGCACTTCCTGTCAATACTTGATTTCCGGGAATTTTGCCGGCAAATCGGTGTTTCGGAAACGCGGCATGCCTGCTTTAACGCGCGCGGGGCGGTCGGATTCATGCCCAACCTGTTTGCGGAAGAGGTGGTTGCGCTGCTGGAGTCCAACCGGTCGAAAGAATAGGGAATTTGGACTCTGCTGCTTTAGTATAGATTAGTCCATTTTGCGCGAATTCGGCTTATGAGGGCGATGCTTGATTTACCATCACAGCCATCCCACAGGAAATTTGATAAAAGTGTTGGCTTGATGATTTGAAACTGCCCGAGGCAGGCATGAAAAACAAACAATTCAAGCCTACGCGATGCCGGGTTAACATTCTGCGCCAGATTTGCAATCTCATTCCTGAACACGAGATCTCCAAAACAGCGCGGGAGACCGGCGTGGAGGATCAGTCGCGCACGTTCAGTCCCTGGAGCCACACCGTCAGCCTGCTGGATGCTCAACTGAGCCATTGCATTGGTCTCAATGACTTGTGCGATTTTTTGCAACTGCATTCCGGGCCGCTGTCCACCGTGCGCGGGGCCACTCCGCCCAGTCGCAACGGGCTGTCCCACGCCAACCGGGAACGTTCTGCGGGGATGGCTGTGTAAACGCCCAGCGCCTTCAGCCTGTAAAATTCTCAGAACTAACCCGGAAAGCCCCCGGCCAGTTTGATCCCTCAGTTTTGGAAGACGCCCGCCAATTGATCCGGCGTTGGCTGCATCTGAATGCACCCAAATAAAATGGTTCCTCGACATTTTCAGCGGACCAACGGCACCGTCTCTCCTCAATCCCAAAGGGATTGAATCCTCCAGCCCAGGGTTGGCCGATTCCGAGAGGCCTACCCTGGGTAGCAACATTGGAGTTGATCAACCCTGAAAAGGTTGCATCTCCGCGCCTTATGAAACCGCATTCCATTCCAATCAAATCGTCGAAGAACCCTAAAAAAAAGGGTTGACACGCATAACGCCCGGCGTTATAGTCTAGGCAGATGATACGCAGCTTTGACTGCAAGGAAACCGAGCGGCTCTTCAATCGCAGAAGTATGAAACCGAACAAGCTGCCCGCAATACATCCGGGCGAAATTCTTCGCGAAGAATTTATGAAGCCGCGCGGCCTCTCCCAAAACGCTCTCGCGCGGTCGTTGAACGTGCCGCCACGCCGGATCAATGAGATCGTTCTGGAAAAGCGCGCCATCACGGCGGACACCGCGTTACGCCTGGCCCGCTTCTTTGGCACCAGCGCCGAAATGTGGGCCGGCTTGCAGGCCGATTACGATTTGCGCCGCGTCCGCCATGAGAAGGCGCAAACCATCGAGCGCGAAGTCGAACCGCTGCCCGCATTGCAACCGGTGGCGGCATGAAATGGCGGTGAAGTAGAGTCCACAAAAACAGTGGACAGAACCCCAACAGGAGCAAACAGAGAGAATCCCGATGGATCGGGATTTCCTCCTGTTCAAAAATCCTTCATCTGCGTCCATCTGCGTGATCCTCGGGCAAAAGTTCTTTCACTGATCTTTGTCGGTGAGACCCTGTTGCTCCATGCGGAACCGAATCGCCGCCACCGGGTCCGGCTTGTCAATTGGGAAAACCCGGTCCTCATAATCGTGAATCAGCAACGACAGGAATTTTATGATCCGGGGAGCACACACGCCCTCGCGTGTTGCCGTTGGCGCCCCGCCGATGGCTTCTTTTAAGTCATATACCGTTCCTGGCCGCCCAACACCCGACCAACAAAAACTTGCAGCACCACAAGAACTATGCTCAAATCACCATCATGAAGCGGAAAGTGAATGAAAAAAGCCGCGTCCAGGCAGATGCGAGTGTGAGCCAATTACCTTCGATTGCGCTGTTTATCCCCTTCAGTCAGAAGGCGCTCGCTTGGTTGAAGAAAAACTGCGATTCCGAGGGGTGGCAATGGGAAAACGACAACTTGAGCGTCGAACCGAGGATGGCGGATGCGATCATTCAGGGCATGAAAGCCGCAGGATTGGTGGTCGTTAGAGAACATTATTGAAGCCAGAAATTCGTCATTTGCGTCCAACCGCGGGCAAATTCCTTTTCTTCTCCCTTTCTTCATTGCCTTCGTTTGCTTCTGTGGCAGGTGTTTCCCGAGGTCTTCGCGGATGGACAGGGCATCATCCGTGAAATCCGTGAAATCTTCCCATTTCAGCCTTTCAGCCTTTCAGCTTTTCAGCTTTTCAGCCTTTCAACCCGGCATTTGGCAGCCAAACCGCCCTTTCCACGAAACTATTTTCATTTCTGTACAAGTGTAAAATCTGTACTCACCCCTCCTAACCCTCGTATTCACAACGGTTTAGCCGGGGTCCAAAGCCACTTTTTTGACCAAAAAATCGTCCGTACCGTACGGAGACGCTTTTTCCAACACCATGCTATGATTGCGCCATGATGAATGGTGAAGTTGGAATTGTCCCTGGAGCGGTGGTCTGCGACCGGCGCCGAATAAAGACCAGGCTCCCAGCGGAGTGCCGGGGTGCTGGAGTACTGGGCAGATGGTCAAATTTAGCCACCCACCGGTCCACCAAGTCCACCAAGTCCACCAAATCCATCAAGCCAGGCCGCAATCGTGCCCAATCGTGCCTCTAATCAAGCCCAATCAAGGCTAATCAAGCCATTTTTCCATGCTTCGACATGACCACCAACCCCAAAACCGCGAAATTTCGCAACTGGCAACTGCCTCGATCAGTCCTATCCGACCGATCCGACCGATTCCCGCAATCCGCGACTTGTCACGCCAAAGCGAAGCGAAATCTGGCCACCTCCTGCAACGTTACAGTTTTACCCAAATAGAGCTTAATAAAGGTCAATGAAGGTCAATGAAGGTTAATGAAGGCAAAAAATGGAGATTTTTGTAAAGCCAGTTGGCATCCTCCGGAAAACCCGTCACATCGGCGGTGTAGCGCGGATGTGGTCAAATTTAGCTACCCACCTATCCGCCATAGCCTCGGCGAAGGCGGTTCATCCCATCACGCCATTACTGCCGGCAGCCAATCCGCAATCCGCAATCCGCAACTTGCCGCGCCAAAGCGAAGCGACGGCGGGTCCGCAATTGCAGTTGATTCCACCTAATTCCACTTAATTCCACTTAATTCCACTTCCCGCCCCCCGAAAGGCAACGGAAATTCTGAATGATGAACTGCAATGACCGAAAAGGAAGATTCTCTTATGTCTCGATACAGCAATAGAACGCCCCCGTTCCTGCCAAGCCGGCTCAAATATGTTTTGTCATTGGCCGCGTTCGCGCTTATGTTCCCCGCCATGTTGACTGGAACTTACACGGCTATTGTCACCCCCTTCCGCAAGGGCGAAATTGACGCCGACGCCCTCCGTCGCCTTGTCCGCGCTCAGATCAGCGCCGGCGTGGACGGCATCGTGCCGGTCGGAACAACGGGTGAATCGCCCACGCTGGATACCGAGGAGCATATTGAAGTCATTGCCTACGCGGTGGAATTCGCCGAAGCCAAGATCAAGGTGCTCGGCGGCACCGGCGCCAATTCCACGGCGGAAGCCATCCATCTGACCAAAGGAGCCGAAAACGTCGGCGCCGACGGCACGCTGCAAGTCGCCCCTTACTACAACAAGCCGACGCAAGAGGGCCTTTACCAGCATTTCCTGGAAATCAGCCGCGCCACCCGGCTGCCTATGGTTCTTTACAGCATCCCATCGCGCTGCGGCGTGGAAATCGCCGTGGACACCGTCCGCCGTCTGGCCGCAGCGACGCCCCGGCTCGTGGGCATCAAGGAAGCCGGCGGCAACCCCGACCGCGTGTCGCAATTGCGGGCGGCGCTGGGCAAACAGTTCACCATCTTCTCCGGTGACGACGCGCTGACGGTGCCGTTCATGGCGCTGGGCGCGCACGGAGTCATCAGCGTCGCCTCGAACGTCATCCCCCGGCAGGTCGCACGCATGGTCCGCGCCGCCGCCGCCGGCGATTTCGCCACGGCCCGCAAACTGCACGACCAATACCATTCCCTTTTCCGGGACCTGTTCATCGAGACCAATCCCATCCCCGTCAAGGCCGCCCTGGCGATGATGGGGCAAATGGAAGAGGAATACCGGCTGCCGCTCGTGCCCCTCAGCCCGAAGAACCGCGAAACCCTCAAGGCAACCCTGGCCCGCTACGGCCTGCTTTCCAAATGACGCGACTGATCATTGCCGGCGCCAAGGGCCGGATGGGACAGGCCCTGATACGTTGCGCCCAATCCATCCCCGGCCTTGCCGTTGCGGCCCAGTTTGACCTCGGGCAGGACCTGCGCGAATTCATCGCCGACGGCGACGTGGTGGTTGATTTCACGTTCCACGAGAGCACCGTCCCGATGGCCGAAATTTGCGCCTCTCACAAAAAGGCCATGGTCATCGGCACTACCGGCCATTCCGAGACGGAGCAAAAGGAACTGGTCAAAATAGCCTCGCAAATCCCGATGGTCTGGAGTTCCAATTTCTCCACCGGCGTCAATACTTTGTTTTGGCTCACGCGCCGCGCCGCCGAAATTCTCGGCCCGGATTTCGATGTTGAAATTGTCGAAATGCACCATCGCCTGAAAAAAGACGCCCCCAGCGGCACCGCCAAAACATTGGCCAAAATTGTCGCCGATTCCCGCCACCAGGCTGCCGCCAGCCTGCTGCGCCATGGCCGGGAGGGATTGGTGGGCGAGCGCACCCGGGAGGAAATCGGCATCCACTCCCTGCGCGGCGGGGACGTGGTGGGGGACCATACGGTCGTTTTCGCCGCGGCGGGGGAACGCCTGGAATTGACCCATCGCGCCTCGACGCGCGAGACCTTTGCCGGCGGGGCCTTGCGCGCCGCCCAATGGGTCGTGGGAAAAAAGCCTGGCATTTACGACATGCAGGACGTTCTGGGTTTGCGCTAAGGGGTCGTTACGAAAACAGATATAATCAATACGCCTCCTGGGCCAATGGCCTGCCAGTACGTCCGAGTCACCCATGCCACCCACGCAATCCGCAATCCGCAATCCGCAATCCGCAATTGCCTATGTGGCTCTCGGCTCCAATTTGGGCGACTCGCCCGGTAACGTCCTTCGCGCCCTCGCTCTGTTGCAATCCCTCTCAGACCGGCCGTTGCGGCGCTCCTCCTTGTGGGAAACCGAACCGGTGGACTGCCCGCCCGGCTCGCCGCATTTCATCAACGCGGTCACGGCCCTGGTTCCGCGCGCCGACGAAACGCCGCAGTCGTTGCTGGCCCGCTTGCAGGCACTGGAAAGAGGAATGGGGCGCCCCCCCAAGAAGATCCTCAATGAGCCGCGCGTGATTGACCTGGATTTGATTGCCTTCGGCGCGCAAACACTGGCTGAACCGGACCTGGTACTGCCGCACCCGCGCGCATGTCAGCGCCGATTCGTGTTGCAGCCGTTGGCCGAAATCGCGCCCGACTTCGTCCTCCCCGGCCAGGACAAAACGGTGGCGCAGTTGTTGCAAGGGCTGAAACCGGGCGGCATTCTGCGCCGCGTGCCCGACTGACCCGCCTTGTAGCGTCGAGCCTCCGGCTCGAAATCGGGACACAGCTCCCGCGCCGCAACAAACCCGGACAGCCCTGTCGCGGGTAGTGGGCTACTTTGACTGCTTTTTTTGGCGATATTCCTCAATCGCCAACCATATTTTTGCCACGGTTTCCAGGATGTAGAGGATTAAATACAACGCTGCCCCAAAACTAAAGAATGCCCCCGTGATTGCCCCCATTGCGCCAAGATGCGGGTAAAACCAAAAGCCAGCCGCAACGCCAGCAATGGCGGCGGCGATGACCGCCAGAAGATAAGGCAAGTCAATTGATTTTGATTTTGGAGCCACTTGGAAACGATGCCTAAAACTGGAGTCGGATTACAAGTTTTTCCGCCAAGCAAAAACGGGGGCTTGACAGGTGTGAGATATTGGCCGCATGAAAACGCCAGCATGGTTTTTCCCAACGCCAGCCATCATAAAAAAACACCCAGACATCTACAGATCAGCGGAAATCATATTCCCGGAAATGAATCCACCAACTGAGCGCGGAGTCGAAACAGGCCGACGCCCTTCCAGCAGTCAATTAAAAAGAACAGTAAAATATCTTCTTCGGTCATTGCGGATGATGAAAAACCTTTCTTCCGAAGAAGACCGCCGAAAAGCCATGCTTCGTAAAGTCGCGTCCAAACAAATACGGCATCATCCGCATTCATCCCAGGCCAAGCCTTTGTCTTCACCCAAAGGCGGCACGCTTCATCAATCGCATCGCGCACACTTGCCTCGCGGAGATTCATCTTGGCGACGTGATTCCTCTTTTCAGAATCGGACATTTTCTCTGTCTGAGCTACTTTTGCAAAATGCGCCGCTTTCAGTTCGCCGGAAAGCCGCAGCAAAGCACTTGTAAATGGGTCATTCGGCATGGTTTGAATCTATCAGACTCACGACCTCTTCCAAGCTCCAAACATGGTCGGAAATGCCCGCTTCCATTGCCGGGGTGACGCGCAAGGTTTGGTGAATTCGGCAAAAATTGTAGTGCATGAAGTGGAGGGCGACTTGGTGCTTGTGGTTTTCTAGCTTCTTTGAAAAGGCATTGGTCAGGCGCGTGAACCGGCGGCTGTTCATGCGGACGGTGAGATTCTGCCGCTCAATGTGGCTGGTGGAAACCAGACGCTTGACCGGGTTTCCGCTGATGCGGTGCTTCCGTATGCCGATGCAAACAGGAGGGGAATAGCGGGCTTCACGAACCGGGTCTTGTTCCGCGCCGTATAGCTTTATCAGTTGAGCGTAATCAATCTCGCAGCCAAAGGCGTCCTCCACGGCCTGCAAATACGCCTTATGCCCGTCTGAGGTCAACTGGACACGGCTGGCGAGCCGCTCAGCCAAGTCATTGATGAATTGGTAAGCGTCCACCGCATCCCGCTTGCCGACGTGGAAACACGGAACCAGCTTTGTCTCAGAGTCAAGCGCAATCCAAGTCCATGTGTCGCCAATGCCGTCAGCGCCCTTCAAATGTTCCGGGACATTGGCTTGCTTGCAGCGCGTGAAGCTCCAAATCTCGTCAACCTGAATCACCCGGCATTTCAAGTTTCGCATGGTCTTGTCCATGTAATCAGCACAGGCCGCGCCAGCGGAAACCAGCATCCGCTCCACAGTTTTCTTGGCCGCGCCAGTCAACCGGCATGTCGCCCGCATGGAGCAACCTTCAACAAGATGGTGGAGAATCTCAGCGCGTTTATCAGTGGCGAGAACGTTCATATTGGCCTTACGTTATCATAACCGCTTATGCTAAGCAAACAAAAAGAGTACGGCTATGCAAGGTATTTTGTAATCAGTTTCTAACTTTCTTTCTTCTCTGGCCAACGGGCAGGCATGGCGAGCTTTTTCAAGCGCTCAGTCCGCCGTTTGATCTCTGCCTCTGAAAACTTCTTTGGCTTGCCTTTTGCCAGTCGTCCGAGTGCTTGCGCTGCTTTATTCATAACTGAAATATACGATATGCGGTTATGCTATGCAAGAAAATTCGCTTGCTTTCATTGGCAAAGCGCCGTAAATTAGTGGCGCAAATAGTGGACGCGGCGAGAATCGAACTCGCATCCCGGGGGTCTAAAGTCGCCGGTGTTTGACCGATTAACGTACGCGCCCACAATTAGAGACAGCCTGCTTGTCTGATCGGTCGGGTTGGAAACGGCCCGCGTCAACCATGCTCAGCTTTGGAAGCCAAGTTGGAGATTGGCACTTCGATCAAACAGGTCTTACGTCCGCCCCGGCGTGTTTGCGCACGACCGGGGCAAATTTATTGTCCTTGTTGCACCGTTGGAGCATTTTTCAATTTCCACCGCTTGGACTCATCATCCCTTACAAATTCCTCGTAGTGGCGAAGCGTGAACGCCGTTGACGATGTTCCAATGCCAGTTTCCTTTGTGATTTCTGATGCCCTTGCACCTTTATTATTAGGAATCTTGGACAGATATTCCTTGATTCTAGCTCGATTATCACCACGAGGCTGTCGGCTGGAGTCGGAACCGTTGTTGTTCAACTGGTCGCGCAGAGTGTTCCGAGTTATTTCAAGCCCGGCAATGTCTGTTGTTAAAGCATCATATACTTGGCGTTTCTCTCCAAGCTGATGTTCCACCTGGGCCAAAACCATTCTCGCGGTTGCCTCATCCATTTCCAGTTTCAATTTATTTCCTATACTCATTGGAAATGAATTTACAGCATTTCCAATAGTTCGCAAGTACTATCTGTGAAAATCTGCTATCTATTTTTTATACGATTGGAATCATCATATCAAGATATAGTGATATGAAATCGGCATAGAGCTATCCCCGCCACCTGTTTATTGACGGATTGCAAATTAGGACACTGCCGAAAATTACCGTTTTTTCTTCTTTTTGACCGGCGGCAAAACAACGGGTTTGCCACTCAGCGCTATCAGGTCTTGAACGATGCTGTGCGCGACCTCGTTGGCGTCGCCCTTCCGCTTTTTGGCTGGTTTAATCATGCCCCCACTTTACCACGCCGGGGCGGGCGTGAGGAATGGAAAATTCAAAATAGCCCACTACCCTGTCGCGAGGACGCTTGACTCTGCTGAGGGAATGTTGTTAGCCTGCCCGAAATGCGCTCTTATTCCACCAGCGGCCAGTCTGGCGTCCAGACACCTTGTAGGTGGCATACGCACCAGACCAATCACACCCAACCCCAAAGGCAGCATGACTGAGCAAGGCACAAAACTGTCGTTTCTTGAAAAGATCGGCTACAGCGGCGCCGACGCCGCGGCGAACTTCGTCTTCATGTCCATGATTCTTTACCAGAAGAATTTTTACACCGACGTGTTCGGGCTGACCGCCGGGGCGGCCGGCGCCATTTTGCTCTGGCCGCGTTTGTGGGACGCGATTGTGGATCCAATCGTCGGAACGCTCGCGGACCGCACGAACACGCGCTGGGGGAAGTTCAGGCCCTGGGTTCTCTTCACCGCGCTGCCATGGGGCGTGGTGATGGTCCTGGCCTACACCACTCCCATGAAATGGACCACGGGCGCGATGATCGCATACGCCGCAATCACGAACACGCTCCTCATGTCTCTCTATTCGATGAACAACATGCCCTACTCCGCGCTCGGGGGCGTAATGACCGGGGACATCAACGAGCGGGCGAAACTGAATTCGTACCGGTTCGTGGCCGTCAACGCGGCGCAATTCATCGTGGGCGGATTCACGGTGCCGCTGGTGGTGAAATTCGCGATGGCTCACGCCAGCAAGCTGGGTGTGACTGAGACGGTGGCGGAGGCGCAAAAGGACTCGTACGGCTGGCAGATGACGATGAGCATCTGGGCCGTGGTTTGCCTGGTGCTCTTCCTCTTCACCTTCCTGACCACTCGCGAGCGCATCAAACCGCCGCCCACGCAGCATTCCTCGCCCAAGCAGGATTTTGGCGATCTGTTCAAGAATGCGCCGTGGTTCGTGATGTTCCTCATGACGATGGTGCATTTCTGCATTCTGTCCTTCCGGGGCGGCGCGCTCTACGATTACTACGCTCATTACGCCGACAAAGGGGCCATGTACGACTTCGTGGATAAGCTCGGGTTGGTTTATCCCAGCAAAGATATGCTGCCGCACAACGTGCTGGCGAAACTGGCGGACACGCTCGGTTACATTACCTACGGGGCGCGGGAGAGTTCCAACGCGGCGAGCGTGTTTTACGGGCTGGTCAACATGATCAACACGGCCACGTGCATCGTTTTCATCATGCTCACCGCGGGGCTGTCGAAGAAGTTGGGCAAGAAGGTCATTGCAGTCACCGGGTTCGGACTGGCGGCGCTCACGACGCTCATCTTCTACCAACTGAAGCCCGAAAATGCGACGGGCATGGTTCTTTGCACCATCGCGACGGCGATAGTGTATGCGCCTACCATCGCGCTGATTTGGGCCATTTACGCCGACGTCGCCGATTACTCGGAATGGAAGACCGGCCGCCGCTTCACGGGCATCGTGTTCGCGACCATCGGGTTCGCGCTGAAAACCGGCCTGGCCATCGGCACCTATTCCGTGCTCTGGATTTACACCGCCTTCTTCAACTACAACACCAAAATGCCTGATGCGCCGGAAGCCATCAAAGGCTACCATGTATGCTCCGGCTTGTTCGTGGCCATCCTGTTTGCCCTGTGCACGGTCCTGCTCGCCTGCTATCCTCTGGGCAAGACCATCACACTGCAGATGGCGGACGAACTGGCGGCCCGGCGCGCAAAAGCCGCCGCCCAAACGGCCTGAACGGGTCCCGGGAAGGAGCATCTTAAGGTGAGGCGGCGGGCATAGACCGCCGCTACAGGGGGGAAACCGGCGGCACACCCGTTACACGGTTACATTACCTATGAGAAACGGCGCTTTTCGACCCGTTACGTAACCGTTACATGCCGTTACACGGATGTGGCGTCAAGAGACCACGGGACTACGGACCACGGGCCTACAGCGACCGGGCTTGCGCCGGGGGGAAACCGGCGGCACACCCGTTACACGGTTACATTACCTATGAGAAACGGCGCTTTCCGACCCGTTACATGCCGTTACATGCCGTTACACGGGTGGCACGGATGGGAAGGGATTTGCCGCAAAGGAACGCAAGAGTCGCAAAGAGGGGAGGAAATCGCCAATCACCAAGCACCAATCGCCAATTACCACGGATTACACTGATTACACGGATGTGTCGCGGGGTAATGCAAATGACCCGGGGACTGCCGAAGCACTCGATCCGGCGCAACCTGATCCCGCCCGCCCATACCCCGTTTGGCCTGGCCATTCTCACTGGTGCCAAATTAGATGATAAAGGCGGAATGGTCAAGCGGAAAAAAGAGAATAGTGAGTCCTTAATGGGAGTTTGGAATGGAGACTGGAGAATGGCGGTTGTTTTCCGCTTGCCGGGGAGCGGGAAAAGGGTATGATGCGCGGCGTCACTAGGAAACAAACGAAGGCATAAATATGGGCGAGAACAAAACGATATGGCCTCACGAACTCCGGAAACAGCTTTAGGTCGCCGTTGCCGGGAGGATTTCTTAATATGAACCGCACCGATTCAAGGAACGACTTTCTCACAGGACTTGTTTTTGGATTTGACGTGGGCACCGGCTCGATTGGCTATGCCGTGCGCCAGGGCAGCGCGTTCAAAGATGTCGGCGTGCTGATTTGCGACAGCGAAGGCAGCGACTTGAGCGGACGCCGCACACTCCGCCGCCAGCGCCGAACCCTCCGCAGCAAAAAATACCGGCGGCAGTGGTTTGCCGAGGAATTGATCAAACTTGGCCTGCCAAAACCGGAACAACCGCCAAACGACCCAATTTCACTCCGGCTCCGTGCGCTCAACGGTGATGAATTGAAGCCGGAAGAACTCCATGCAGCGTTGACGCACCTTTTCAAACGGCGCGGCTATTCAAAAGTGCCGTGGGCAAATGTCGAGAAGGAAGCCAAGGCATCTGCCAAGCCGAAGAAGGATGACGACGATGAAGGGGTAATAGAAAAAGTTGAAGAGGTTAGGAAGAAGCTGGGCAACAAACATCCATGCCAATTTCTTGCAGAAGAACGGGCCAGAGTTGGCGACAGCCCGACCGACAAGTGGGCGCGCAAAATTTACTGGCCGCGCGAAGTGCTGCGGGATGAATTTCTCGCCATCGCTGCGGCGCAGAAAAAACATTTCCCAACGCTGGCCGAAAAAACTGCGTGGCTGCTCTACGGCGATTCACAACCCAAGAAGAAAGGCGAAGAGACTTACCATGTCTTTTTCAAAACCACCGAGGCGCGAAACCCGGGCGTTCTCGGTTTGCGCTGGCCGCGGTTTGACAACCGCGGCCCCGCACTCGATTCATTTCGCCCTGTGGATGAGAATGGCCGCCCTTTGCATGTCGTCCGCAAGAACAAAGAGGCGTTCACCAATGCCCAATGGGAATTGGCTTTGATGAATTTCCGGGTGCGGGACGCAAATACCCGGCAGAAGATTGATCCTCGCATCCATTTACCTGTTTTCATCGAGAACCTTCGCAACGAATGGAATAAAAAAGGCAAGGTAACCGAAGGCCGCCTAAAAAAACTGGCCCAGCCATTTGAGGCTAAATTTTTGCTCATTGAACATCAAAAGCCATTGACGCCCGAGACTGGCACAGGACGGGCGAGGTATTCATCCCCAACGCTGGAACTTATCCGCAAGGAAATCGGCGAAGGGCGCAGAGTTGATCCGCCGCAACCAATTTTGCGACGCAAAGGTGAAACCGCCGACCAAGCGTTGAATCGGTACGTTGCCGACATCAAACATCCGCTGGTGCGCCACCGCTTAGTCTTGTTTCGTCGGCTTCTGGCGCAACTCGTTTCGCGTTACGGCCAGCCGGACATGATTGTGCTCGAAGCCGTCCGCAGCCTTGCGCTTGGACAAAAGGCGAAAAATGAACTGAATAAACGAAATGAAGATTTTCGGAAAAAACGGGAAAATGCGCGCGAGCAATTGTCGTCAACCGGCGAGTCCATTTCTCGGAAAGCGATCCAGCGCTACCGGCTTTGGGAAGATGCAAAGGGCCGTTGCCCGTTCTGTTTGCAGACTATCGAACGAACGGATCTAGGACATGGCGCAGATATTGAACACCTTGTTCCGCGCGCCGTCGTGGATTGCAATGAGTTTTACAACCTGACGGTTGCCCACATTAAATGCAACCGCGAGCTGAAGGGAGAACGGACACCGTTTGCTGCATTTTGCGCAACACCACAATGGCCAGACATCAAGGATAACGCCGAGAAGACCTTTTCAGGTCGCAAGCTGGAGATTTTCTTAAGCCCGAATGCTGAGGAATTGATTGAACAAAAAGACGACTTGCAACAGACGGCCTACATCGCGCGAGTTATCCGGCATATTTCATTGATTCAGCTTGACTGGCTGAATGATGAGGGACGCGACCCGACACCGGAAAAACAAAACTCAGCCTTGCGTTTTCAGGTGACCAACGGCCAACTAACCAGCCGGTTGCGCAAAGCCTGGGGTTTGAATCAGATTTTGCATCCGCTCCCGCCGGGCAAACGTTGGGATGAATTAACCGAAGAAGAACAAAGTCAATTCACCGAGAAGAATCGAGGTGATTTGCGACATCATGCGCTGGATGCGATGGTGATTTCTTGCACCCTGCCGTGGCTGGCGCACCGGACGCATGGCGCGACGGATGAATTCGGAAGACATGGGTGGTGGACACAGGACGAAAAGCAGCGCAGCAAAGCAGCAAATCCGCTCTTCCCCAACGAGGGCCAGATGCATGGAGTGGTCAAGACAGAAATCGAAAAGGTCATCGTGCGGCATCACATCTCAAGGAGCAATCACCAGCAGGCATACGCTACGACACTTTATTCAAAAAAGGCAAAAGACACTTACGTCGCACGCGAAGTGTTCACTACGCTGACGCCGAAAAATATCGACAACATTTGGCCGAAAGAATTTGCGCATTATTGCAAGGCTGCCTGGGGTCGCTACGCTGACGAGTCGCCAGACATTGAAGCGGAATTGAAAAAGACAAGGGGCTGCTTGCCCAAGAGTTTTGAGGTGGACCCCATCCTTTAGACCACGGAGCGCAGAATTTCATTTCGATTTCCGCCGTCTGCTGTCAGACATACGTCTGTTTGTCTGTTGTTCATTTTGCGCTTCCAGCCCTTTCGAAAAGAGA
>Ga0302320_10008694_pt1 | contig 22000 bp, 22 predicted proteins | sample Bog_T0_3_FD_202130 | JGI IMG/M metagenome (GOLD analysis project Ga0302320, IMG submission 202130) | Peat permafrost microbial communities from Stordalen Mire near Abisko, Sweden - Bog_T0_3 | ecosystem: Environmental > Terrestrial > Soil > Wetlands > Peat | place: Sweden: Abisko, Stordalen Mire...
GGGTTCGGTGATGGGGTGGGTGGTCACGGCATGTGCTTTGTCAGTCTGCATCTGTAATCGGTCGGGCGGTTGGAACCCGGCGAGTACTCCTTCAGCGAAGAATGGACACCGTGGACACTCCCCATCCAGCCTCGTCGGTCCTGAAATACACAATCAGCCTCGCCTTGTTCTTGGGTAGATCGTAAACCAGTTCTCGAGATCCCCTCGGCGGCTGACTATCGAGTTCCGTTTCCAGCCAGATGAGGCGGGCCTTGGTGTTGTTCCGCATCACCATACAGACTTGTTTCGGATCCGCTCGAAGCCTCTCACTTACGACTTGCTCGCACTTGTTGCTCCTCAGATCTCGAATGAGCCATTCAGCGTTCCCTTCATCTTTTCGGTTACGAAATGGGTTCAGAATTGGTATCGCAGTTCCCCCGGGAACTTCCGGCGAGGCGCCATAGTAGTAGAGCACCGGGTGTTCAACGCGGTTGTTATAGACGAGAAAAGAGGCTACGCAAGCAATCGCTCCCATTGCCACTAAGAAGGTCCGTAGGACGCGATGCCTAGACGAGAATGTCATTCTCCGAGTCAAAAAAACGCGGGGCGGAAACCGGTCCACCCCGCATTCTAAATGCTCCGTACAGACCCGGGCTTCGCCCGGCGGACAGCCGAGGGCGGCTGTCCCCACATGGTTCCCTTTACACCAGCCCTTGATCCAGCATGGCGTCGGCTACTTTTAGGAAGCCGGCGATGTTGGCGCCGTTGACGAGGTTGCCGGGCGTGCCGTATTTCTCGGCCGTTTCGAAGCAGTTGCGGTGGATGGAGATCATGATTTTGTGCAGTCTGTCATCCACTTCCTCGCGGGTCCAGGAGAGGCGTGCGCTGTTCTGGGACATTTCCAGACCAGACGTAGCCACGCCGCCAGCATTCGCCGCCTTCGCCGGACCGTAAAGGATCTTGGCATCCAGGAACAGCTTGGTTGCCTCCAGCGTGCTGGGCATGTTGGCGCCTTCGGCGACCAGCTTGATGCCATTCTTCAACAGGTTCGCCGCATCCTTCGCGGTGATTTCATTCTGGGTGGCGCTGGGGAAGGCGCAATCCGCTTTGATGTTCCACAGCGGGTTGTGCTCCAGCTTGATGTCGGTCGGCATGAAGATCGCCTTCTTGTAGCGGTCCGCATAATCACGGATACGCCCGCGCTTCACGTTCTTCAGCTCCAGAATGTAAGCCAGCTTCTCGCGATCGATTCCGTCCGGATCATAGATGACGCCGTTCGAATCCGACACGGTCAAGGGCTTCGCGCCCAGGTCAAGTAACTTCTCAATCGTGTACTGGGAGACGTTGCCACTGCCGGAAACCAGGCAGAGCTTGCCTTCCAGCGAATCCTTCTTGCTCTTCAACATTTCACTGGCGAAATACACGCAGCCATAGCCGGTGGCTTCCGGACGAATCAACGATCCGCCCCAGTTCAGCCCCTTGCCGGTGAGTACGCCGGTGAACTCGTTGCGCAGGCGCTTGTACTGGCCAAACAGATAGCCGATTTCGCGTCCGCCCACGCCGATGTCGCCGGCGGGAACGTCGGTGTCAGGCCCGATGTGGCGCTGCAGCTCGGTCATGAAGCTTTGGCAGAAGCGCATCACTTCGTTATCGCTCTTACCTTTGGGGTCGAAATCCGAACCGCCCTTGCCGCCGCCCATGGGGAGTGTGGTGAGCGAGTTCTTGAATACCTGCTCGAATGCCAGGAACTTCAGAATGCCGAGGTTGACCGAGGGATGGAAGCGCAGGCCGCCCTTGTAGGGGCCGATGGCGCTGTTCATCTCAATACGGAAACCGCGGTTTACCTGAATATTTCCCTGATCGTCGAACCAGGGCACACGGAACATCAACACGCGCTCCGGCTCTACAACCCGGTCTAGAATGCGGTTGGATTGATACTCGGGATGCTTGGCCAAAACCAGGCGCAGAGAATCAAACACCTCCCGCACCGCCTGATGGAATTCAGGCTCGGCCGGGTTCTTCGCGCGCACACTGATCATTACGTCTTCAATGTAGTCGCCGGGAGCCTTGATTCCGGGCGTTGTTAGAGTGCCGAACGTCATAGTCCTACCTCCGTAGGTACATCAGTTACTAAACCGCTTCAATTCTGCGCTTCTAATCGCATCCTGCAAGGACTTAGAGCACTCGTAGGGGTGATTAGCGTCACGCAGTGGTTCAGGTTTTGAATCATGGAGTTACGAGAGCAGACGTCCGACGTCAGGCATCCGTTGGCCGCTGCACCGCCCCGCCGGATGGTTGGCCTGGAGTGAAGGCGGTCCGGGCCGCAGTGAGTTGAGGATACGCTTCCTGCCTCGCTTCGGAAACCAGCAATCATCGTAAGTGAGTTTGAGACCTTGGGGATGCCCGGCTGCGCGGGAACCAAGCTGGCGGATTGACCGGGAACACTGTGAGGAGTAGTGTTTTGAGTCAATTTCGACAAAATCTTGGCGGCTTTGCTCCGGGAGGTAAGGCGGCGTGTTTTGTTCTGGATGCGGGAATAGCGTGGCTGTGGGGGAGCGGTTCTGCAGAATCTGCGGCAAGGAAGGTTCGGCAGCCGGTACGCCCGCCCCTGCGCTTGGACCATCTGCGGAGGGCACGGTTTTTCCAGCACAGACCAGCGGTAAAGCGATAGCCAGTCTGGTCTGTGGTCTTTTTCTTTTCGCCTTTCCGTTGTCGATCCTGGCAATTATATTTGGACATCTCTCGGTTTCGGAGATCCGCAAGAGCGCAGGCCAGCTCAAAGGCGAGGGGATCGCAATCGCAGGCCTTGTGCTCGGCTACATTGGATTGGCGGTCATTCCGGTGGCTCTAATCATTGCAGCGATTGCGATTCCTAATCTATTGCGCGCTCGTATGGCGGCGAACGAATCGTCGGCAATTGTCTCGGTTCGACAGATTGTCGCTGCTGAATCAAATTACGCCTCATCCCATCCCGAGACTGGCTACACCTGCAATCTATCCGATCTTGCCACAGTGATTGATGCGAAATTGGCGCGCGGAGAAAAGAACGGATATATCTTTGATTTATCCAGCTGCCGCGCGGGCGTCGATGGTGGAAACGTGGGGTTTCGGGTGGTGGCCTACCCTGCGGCGCTTGATCGAACGGGGAGTCAATCCTTTTGCTCCGACGAGAGCGGCGTCGTCAAAACCGACGTGTCGGGCTCACACCAGCATTGCATGGCCAACGGTTCAACATTCTAGGGAAGAGAGTGAATATCGATTAAGCCGGAGGAAACTGAATGTTCTGTCCTCAATGCGGGGCAAGTAACCAAGACGGCGCGGTGGTTTGTGTGCGGTGTGGAAGGAACCTGTCGGTGGCGACTGCGCCAGTGTTCACGCAGCCGGCTGCAATGGCTCAGACTCCGGGCGTACCGACTCCGGGAGTCCCGACCCCGGGCGTCTACGTGCCGAACTACCTGGTGTTCGCGATTCTGGCGACGGTTCTGTGCTGTTTGCCCGCCGGAATTCCAGCGATTGTCTACGCCGCCCAGGTCAACGGAAAGTTGCAGGTGGGAGACATTGCGGGAGCGCAGGCGGCGTCCAGGAATGCAAAGATGTGGTGCTGGATTTCGTTTGGCGTCGGGCTTGCGATAGGGCTGATCTACATGTTGATAATCACGGTGGGGACGATCCGGCGGATTGGTGGTCACTGACCGTGGCCACGATGCCGCCGGTTCGCAAGTTGCCGCTCATGACGATGCTAGCGGCTGCCCTTGCTGCAGTCGTGATGCTGCGGCTTTTCGATCCGGCTACCACCGGTATGTTTCCGCCGTGTCCGCTGCGGTATCTGACGGGATGGTATTGTCCGGGATGCGGCTCGTTGCGCGCGATGCATCAACTGCTGCAGGGGAATCTGCGTGAGGCCTGGGCGCTGAATCCGTTGACTGTCCTGCTGTTGCCGTTTCTAGCTTATGGAACCGCTTCCTACATAGTGTTTCAAATCCGCGGAAGGTATTTGCCGCGGCTCTTCCTGCCGGCGGTTTGGATCCGCGCGCTTTGCGCCGCGATTATCCTGTTTGGCATTGCGCGGAATCTTCCGTTTCATCCGTTTGATCTGCTGGCGCCGGGAGCGATGCTGCGGCCTTGATGAGTTTCCCGAACTAGAGATCCGTGGCCGACCTGCTTCAGGCGGTTTTCTTGCGGCAGTCTTCACAAACACCGTAGATTTGGAAAGTGTGGCGGGTAGTGGCGTAATTGTGTCTGCGTCCGATTTCCTGCTCTAGCTGATCCACTTCGCGGGAAAAGAATTCGACCGAACTGCCGCACTCGGTGCAGACCATGTGATGATGGCTGCGCCGGTTGTACTGGTGCTCGTAGCGGGCAATGCCGTCATGAAAAGCGACTTCGCTGGCCAGTCCGCACTCGGCGAGCAGCTTGAGAGTGCGGTAGACCGTGGTGTAGCCGATGCCGGAGTCTTTCTTATGCACCAGGCGGTGCAGTTCTTCGGTGGAGAGGTGGTCGCGGGTTTCGAGGAAGGTGCGCAGAATGGTGTCACGTTGCGCCGTCTGCTTCAGGCCGACGCGTTTGAGATGCTGGTGGAGGATCGCCTGGGCCTCGCGTACCATCTCGCGAGAGATCGAAGGCTGATCGTCGATGCGCTTCTGGAGCATGAAGGGTCAGGATAGCATCGAGCATCTTGAAAATGAAATTGAGACTCGCGGCGCGGCTGCTAAAATCGACTTGCTCATGAGCACTTTGACTGCGACCGGCGTTCCTGCTTCCCGGCGTTCGACCGGACTGCGCATATTCCTGTGGCTGCTGTTGATCGTGATTCTCTTGGCCTCGGGCTTGGCCGCGTACGCCTACTTCATCGCACGCGCTGCCCTACCGCAGCTTGACGGAAGTATTAAGGCGAACGGCCTTGCGGCGGCGGTGAAAGTAACGCGAGACAGCCACGGCGTTCCGGCCATCGAGGCCGCGACACTGGACGACTTGTTCTTCGCGCAAGGCTACGTCACGGCGCAGGACCGGCTTTGGCAGATGGACGTTATGCGGCGTTTCGGGAGCGGAGAACTTTCCGAAATTCTGGGCGAAGACACGCTGAAGATCGACCGCGAGCAACGCATTCTGGGACTGCGGGCGGCGGCGAGGAAATCGTTGCAGATGGCGAGCACCCGCGATCGTTCTTACTTTGAGGCGTACGCGCGGGGGGTGAATGCGTTCATTGAGTCGCATGGAAACGGCCTTCCGCTTGAGTTTCGCATTCTGAAGTACCGGCCGAAGCCGTGGCAGGCGGAGGATTCCATCGTCATCGCGAACCAGATGGTGAAGGATCTCAACTATTACTACCTTCCCGACGTGTTTGCGCGGGAGAAGATTCTGGCCAAGCTGGGGCCTGAGTTGACTGCCGATCTGTACGTGAACCGGTCGTGGCACGATCGTCCCCCCACCGTGATGCGAGAAGACGTCAACGATCACACGAACGAGCAGCAGAATCAAGGCGACTCCGACGACGATGATGACGACGATGACAGCCCCGACAACGCTGTGACCCAGCAGAGAGGTGCGGCTGAGATCTGGGCGCAGCACGCTCCGGAAGCGGTGAACGGATCGAACGACTGGGTGGTCTCAGGAGCGCACACGGTCACGGGCAAGCCGTTGCTCTCAAACGATATGCATCTGGGGCACCAGATGCCGAACCTTTGGTACGAAGCGCATCTTAAGTTGGTTAATCGGTTGGTCGATCAGGCGGGCAACCCCGCGGGCAATCTGGATGTGGCGGGAGTGACGCTGCCCGGAATGCCCTACGTGATCGTCGGCCACAATCAGCGCATCGCCTGGGGATTCACCAATGTTGGGCCCACCGTGGCGGACGCATTCATCGAAACCTTCAACGGGCAGGGAGCGTACCAGACGCCCCAAGGGTGGCAGGAGCCGGATCATCGCGAAGAAGTAATCCACGTCAAGGGCAAGCCGGATGTCACTGTGGATGTAAAGATCACGCGGCACGGGCCCGTTATTACGGAACTGATTCCGGGTGAGTCGCGGCAGATCGCGCTGCGTTGGACGCTCTATGACGGCCTGCACATGCCGTTTTTCGATGTCGACAGCGCGCAGAACTGGGAGGAATTCCGCAAAGCGTTTTCGCAGCTGGATGCGCCGGGGCAGAATGTGGTTTACGCCGACGTGGATGGCAACATCGGATATCAAACGACGGGGCATATTCCGATTCGCGCGGCGGGCGATGGCAGTCTTCCGGCGAGCGGCGCAGACGACGCCCACGAATGGACGGGCTACATTCCTTTCGACAAGTTACCCACTATCTACAACCCTGCTTCGGGAGTGATTGCGACAGCGAATGGGCGGATCACGCCGGATGGCTATCCCAATTCGATCAGCACGGAGTGGGAAGCGCCGTGGCGCACGGAGCGCATTTACCACGTGCTGGAATCGGGGCGAAAGTTCTCCGCCACGGACATGCTTGCGCTGGAGAACGACGTTCACTCGGAAAACGATCTGTTTGCCGCCGAGCGCTTTGTCTATGCCGTGGATCATGCCTCCAAGCCGTCGGCGCGAGCCAGGCAAGCTGCAGATTTAATGCGCAACTGGGACGGGCGCATGCTCTCCTCTTCTACTGCAGCGACGATCGCCGTGCGCTCGGCGCGTGAGTTGACGCGCTTGCTGCTCGAGCAGCGACTGGGACCTGCTCCCGGAGGCGGGAATCAGCAGGAAGGTACATTGAATTGGAAGACCTACAGTTGGGAGATGCGAACCGTGTGGTTGCAGAACGTGATACTGCATCAGCCCAGGCGCTGGTTGCCGGAAAAATATCCGAACTACGATGAACTGCTGACTGCGGCCGTGGAGGCCGCGGTGAATAGTCCAGACGCGCCGAAGGACTTGGCGGCTTGGCATTGGGGCGCCGTCAATGCGGTGGACATTGAACATCCGGTGCTGGGAAAGATCCCCCTGCTGCGGCGATGGAGTGCGCCCGGAGTGCGGGAGCAATCGGGGAGTGGCTACACGGTGAAAGCGGTAACCCGTTCTCATGGACCTTCGGAACGATTCACCGCGAACCTGGCGGACCTGGATCAATCGACTTTGAATACTGTGACCGGGCAGGGAGGAAACTTCCTGAGTCCCTACTACATGGATCAATGGAAAGCGTGGTATGAGGGTTCCACGTTCACGCTGCCTTTCACCTCGCAGGCAGTAGACGCCTCCGGGGCGCATCGACTGGTGATGGAACCTGCAAGATAAAGCCCGCCGCAACGCATCGGAAAGATCGATCAGAAAAAGTCGATGGCTTTTACGTCGATGATTTTACCGGTGATGACGATTGTGCCGGTGGGGATGAAATCGGTGTTCAGCAGCAAGCTGTCGATGGTCGTGTCGTAGACGCGCAGGTTGCCGCCCTCGGCAACATACTCCACATTGCGACTGCTGAACCCTTGCAGGCCGGTGACATCGCCGTTGTCCGGGGGGATGACCACAGCTCCCGTGTTGGTGTTGTAGATGGAGAGGCAGCCGCGCACCTCTCCCTGTCCCTGCACGTTATTCACGTTGCCGACATTGGTACATCCGTAGGAGCCGACGAAGAGTTGACCGTTGTTGCTCAGGTCGATGCGGTTGTGGTAGCCGTTGGTGATGGCAATTTCCGCGGCAGGATTGTTGTAGTACGGATCCGTCATCGTGTTCAGGTTAACGATGTCGAGGGTTCCGCAATAGGTTGCGGCAGTTGGGGCAGCACTCGGGATTGAGGCGCACAAGGGTCCGGTCGGCGTGCCCAGACCCGCCACGTAGAGCGTGGAACCGGAGAGAAAGGCAACCGTTGCACCGTTAACGGGAACCAGCGCGCCGGCGGTCGGCGGTGTGGTGCCGAAATTCAAGATCTGCACGCTGGCCTGCGTGCCTCCGCATTGGGCGCCGCAATTCAGAATGTAGGCGACGCTGCCGTCGGGACTGAAAATCCCAAACACGGGACTATCGAACCCAGGCACCGTGACCGTGACAGGATTGCCAGTGTCCAGCAGAAGTGGCGAGATCACGGTTACGTAATTCGAATTCACGGTTTGGGCGCCATTGCTGAAAGCCAGAAGCTGGGTTCCGGCCGCGTTTGACACCACGGTTTGCGCGTTAGGTACGCTGATGGTAGCGGTGACGCCGCCCGCCGTGAGGTTCATGGCTACAACCGCTCCCGGGGATGATCCAGTCAGCGGGGCCGTGGGCACGGCCGCATAAGCGGCGCTGGGCAACGGTATGGCCATGCTGGTGGTCGGACCGGGAAGTTGTATGCTCCCGGCTGCCGTTTCGGTCTTGGTGTTGACCACATAAACTCTGTTGCTCGATGAATCAAAGGCCAGGACCGTGGTTCGATCCGGGGACATAGCCATGAGGCCAGGCGAGTTACCGGTGGCGACTCCGCCTCTTGCCAGGGTGTCGATCCAGCCGTCAATAAGTATCAGACCAGCAGCTGACGCCGGACTCGACACACTTTGAGAAGCTAGAACGCGAGTGGTCACTCCGCTGGGTGGCGCGGCGACTTGTGCACCCCCGCAGGAGACAAGAGCGCTACTAGCGATCACGAGCAAAGCATGAAAAAGAACGGATTTCTTCAAACGTCGTGCTCCTAACTACAGGAAAACCAGAGTTTTAGGTGCGAAATAGCGGATTATAACAGAGCGCCGGAAGCCCGTCCCGGTCCGCGCTCTTTCGATCGCAGAAAAACAGCCGCCCGTCTTGTTCGTTCTTGTTCGTTGGATGCAAGAAATTACCCTGATCCTGTATTCTGGTTCTATGGCGGGCGATTTTCTTACACGGATCAAACAATCTCCTATTCTATGCGATGGCGCGATGGGGACGCTGCTGTACGCCAAAGGCGTGTTCATCAACCGGTGTTACGACGAGTTGAATCTCTCCCAACCTGATCTGATTCGCGGGATTCATCACGAGTACCTTCAGGCGGGAGCCGAAATCGTTGAAACCAATACTTTCGGGGCAAACTCCTTCCGCCTTGCACGGCATAGTCTTGCGGACAAGGTGGCGGACATCAACCGGGCGGGCGCACGACTGGCCCGTGAGGCCGCCAAGAGCTTCGATGTCTGGGTGGCAGGATCGGTTGGCCCGTTGGGAACAAGAATCGAGCCCCTGGGAAAAACTTCCTTCGCCGAAGCTCGTCAGGCATTCCGCGAGCAGATCGAGGCGTTGGCAGAGGGTGGCGTCGATCTGCTGATGTTCGAAACCTTTGGATACCTTGAGGAAGTCCATCAGGCCATGCTGGCGGCTAAGGACGTAGGGACAAAGTTGCCTTTGGTGGTTCAGGTTACGATCGACGAAGACGGCAACTGCCTGGATGGTTCCGATCCGGAGACTTTTGCGCCGCGGCTTGAGGAGTGGGGCGCGGACGTAATCGGCTGCAACTGCAGCGTGGGTCCGGTGGCCATGCTGGACGCCATCGAGCGCGTGCGGGCCGCCACCGCCCTGCCGCTTTCCGCGCAGCCGAATGCCGGCATTCCGCGCTCGGTGGAAGGCCGAAACATCTACCTATGTTCGCCGGAGTATATGGCGAGTTATGCGCGGAAGTTTGTCGCCGCCGGGGCGCGAATCGTCGGGGGATGCTGCGGGACCACCCCCGACCACATTCGGGTAATGAAATCGGCTCTGCGGGTTGGTGAGGCCAGGGGAAAGGCGGGTTCAGCCCAGGTTGCCGGCGGCGCGGCACACCCGACGGCGAGACCGGCTCAGCCTTTAGAAGCACGGTCACTCTTGGGCGGGAAGCTGGCCCGGGGGGAGTTCGTGACCATGGTGGAGGTTGTCCCTCCGAAGGGAACCGACATACGCAAGGAGCTCGAAGGGTCGCGATTCCTGAAATCCGTAGGCGTGGATGCGGTGAATATTCCGGACAGTCCGCGAGCCTCGGCGCGCATGAGCAATCAAGCGCTGTCGCTGCTGGTGCAGCGGGAAGCGGGACTTGAGGCTATTCTGCACTACACCTGCCGTGATCGCAACGTGCTGTGCATCCAAAGCGACTTGCTGGGCGCGGCTGCGGTCGGAATCAGGAACCTGATCTGCATCACGGGCGATCCTCCGAAGATGGGTAACTATCCGGATGCGACCGCCGTATTTGATGTGGATGCCATCGGCCTGGTCAACATCGTTCACAACTTGAACCGGGGACTCGACCTGGGCGGAAACCCGATCGGGGAGGGCACGGGCTTTGTGATCGGCGTGGGTGCGAATCCGGGGCTCACGGACCTGGATGAGGAGATCCGGCGGTTTGAGTACAAGGTTGCCGCCGGAGCCGAATACGCGGTAACGCAACCGGTTTTCGACCTGCGCCTGCTGGAGAACTTTCTGAAGAGGATCGAGCATTGCCGAATCCCAGTAGTGGCGGGGATTTGGCCGCTGGTCAGCGTGCGCAACGCGGAGTTCATGAAGAATGAGCTGCGGGTTTCGGTGCCGGATTCGATTGTGGAACGCATGGCACGGGCCCAGACGCCGGAAGCGGCGAGGGCCGAGGGTGTGGCGATTGCCCGGGAGATGCTGATTGCGGTGCGGCACACGGTGCAAGGAGCGCAAATCAGCGCACCGCAGGGACGTTACAGCTCGGCGGTCGACGTTCTTGAGGCGCTGGGGACGAGCGGTCCCGCAACCGATTAGAATTCCCTTTGTGAACTAAACGGGTTCGTTTTCATCAACTATTTACAAAAAAACACTGGACACTTCGATCCCATCGTTGCATCAATAGGGGAGGAGCAAACCCGTTGGCTAAGTTTGAAGAGTGTCTCCAGCGACTGGAAAAGATTGTCCTGGAACTGGAAAAGGGAGACGTGCCGCTGGAGAAGTCTCTCACCCTTTTTGAAGAAGGCATGCTTCTCTCCTCGACCTGCCGGAAGGAACTGGAGCAGGCCGAAGGCAAGGTGGAGATCCTGCTGAAAAAGAACGGGAAGCTCCAGGCTGAGCCGTTTGAGCCCGTGACGGAGAAGGCGCCTGCCCGCGGGTAGGTGGCGAGTCCCTCGTTGGTGCTTGTTAGGTTGTAATGTCTGTGGAGTAGTGGTTCCGAACCCTTCCCCGCAGCCCTAGTCCGCCGTAACTGACGGTAAGTCAGGAGGATCTATGGGCTTCAGTGTTGTCGTCCTCGAAAGCGATCCCAGGGTCGCCCAATCTCTGGCCGGTGGGCTTTCCTCTCACTTCCATTCCGTCCACTTGACGCGTTCCGGAGACGAACTTCGCGAGCGCGTGGCCAAGCACCGGCCGGCCGTGGTGGTTCTCGATATGGAGTATTCGCGCCTGACCGATGTGCGGAACCTGCACAACGACTTTCCCACGTTGCCGATCGTCTGCACTCATCGCATTCCGGATGAGAAGTTGTGGACGGCCGCGCTGGAGGCTGGCGCCAGCGACGTGTGTCCGGCCGATGATGTCAAGAACGTTCTGACTTCGGTGTTGCGGAGCGTGGCCGTGGCAAAAAGTTCCGCAGCCTGAAATCATTTCGAAATCATAACCAGCGAGGACGCTTCCCGGCGTCCTCGCTTTTCTTTAGCTTCGTCGGCCACCTTGTTATACTCACTGCTCAATGCTGCAAGAGACTCTTGAACAAGGGCGGGCGCGGACGGACGCTGCGCTTAACCGGTTAATTCCACTGGAGACTCAGCATCCAGTGTCCATTCACAAGGCCATGCGGCACAGCCTGTTCGCGGGCGGCAAGCGCCTGCGTCCGGTGCTGTGCATGGAGGCTGGCCGCATGATTGCAGGAACGTTGCGCCCGAAGATCGAAGAACTGGGTGCGGCGCTGGAAATGCTGCACACCTATTCTCTGATCCACGACGATCTTCCGGCGCTGGATAACGACGATCTGCGGCGCGGACGTCCCACCTGCCACAAGGTGTTCGGGGAGGCGCTTGCAATTCTGGCGGGAGACGCGTTGCAGACACAGGCTTATGAGGTTCTGGCGCGGCTGGCGTGTCCGGCGGAGGCGCGGGTGCGAATCATCGAGGAAATCGCGTGTGGCACCGGCACGCTGAATGGCATGATTGGCGGGCAAGTCGTGGATCTGGAAGCCGAGCACACTCAGCCTACGGCGGAGATGCTGGAATATATCCATCGCGCGAAAACCGCCGCGCTGATTGCGGCGAGCCTGGTGAGTGGCGGGCTTTATGCCGGAGCGAAGGACGGCGAAGTTAAGAAGCTGCGGGCGTTTGGGCAGTCGATTGGGCTGGCTTTTCAGATTGTGGATGATGTGCTCGACGTGACCCAGACTTCAGAACAGCTGGGCAAAACTGCCGGCAAAGATACCGCTGCGCAGAAGGCGACCTACCCGGCGCTGTTTGGCATTGAAGAGTCCGTGCGCAAGGCGGATTCACTGGTGAGTGCGGCTTTTTCGGAGTTGGAGAGTTTCGGCGAACGGGCGGAGACTCTGAAGGAGTTGGCGCGGTACCTGGTGGAACGGAAGAAGTAGAAGCAGAATTCGGCACGAAGAAAACGATCAATTAACATGGCTTCGACGCCTCTCGACATTCTGGCGATTGCCGCGCACCGCGACGATGTCGAACAAACCTGCGGCGGCACGCTGCTGAAGGCGGCCCAGCGCGGGCAGCGGACGGGCATTCTCGACTTGACGCAAGGCGAAATGGGCACGCGCGGCACCGCCGAAGATCGTGCCCGCGAAGCTGCAGACGCAGCGAGAATCTTGGGCGTAGTCTGGCGGCGAGCGCTCGACATTCCCGACGGCCGTGTCGAAAATACCTGGGAGAATCGTCTGAAAGTGGCCAGCGTGATCCGAGAGACTCGGCCGCGCGTAGTGATTCTGCCTTACTGGAAAGGGCGGCATCCCGATCACTACACTTGTTCGGTACTGGGATACGAGGCTTGCTTTCTGGCAGGACTGGCGAAGTTGGCTCTCAGCTCTCAGTTCTCAGTTCTCAGCCAAGCCGACTCCGGCGCGGATAATAGCGCGGCGCTGTCGCCGCATCGCCCTTTTAAAATTATCTACGCCACTCTTTACTACGACGTACGCCCTACATTTGTCGTCGATATCAGCGGGCAGTTCGAACAGAAGTTCGCTTCCATCCTGGCGTATAAGTCACAATTCAGCGATCAAGAAGCTGGCAAGGACCTCTTCCCTGCCCACGACGAGATTCGCGCGCGCGTGGACGCGATGGCACGGTATTACGGCATGCTGGGCGGAGTGAGGTACGCCGAGCCATTCCTGCAGAAGGAAGTCGGTCTGGTGGACGATCTGCTGGCGATTCCGGTGAAATCAATCTGACGTCGGTGAGAGTACGACCGTGCGCGACGCCTAAGGAGCCTTGGAAAATTCCAGCCTCTCCACCGCGTTCTGAAGATCCGACTCATCCGCGGAGGACCCCACACTCCCCACTAACAGAAAAACATAGCCATTGCTCTCGCTAACGTACCCAAACCCCTTGGCCTCCTTCTCTCCCGGTTCAGCCACGAGTAAGCGGTAAGCCGGCCGGCGGTCGAGTTGAACCGCGGATAGGCTTCCGAGGGGCACCCAATTACTTCCACCGAGGCTTCCGCTGGTCATGATTTGCGCAAACCACTTGAGGGGATAGCGACTGCGATTCTTATATTCGGCACTTAGCTTCCAGGCCCCAAGGTACAAGCTGCGCCCAGAGGTGCTTCCCTTGGGGGCAAGGGCAACGTCAATGTCCGCATCCCCACACAGCGGTCCCGTACAACTTGAGTCGTGTGCACCGTGGGCTACACCCTTTTCCCTCAATTGCCAACCACCGGGCAACTTAACCGTAATCCCTAGAGTCGAGTTGCGGTAAACACTCCCGTCCTCGAGAGTGCCTCTCTTGTCTTCGACCGATGCATCCTGGGCAAGCGGTCGGAGTTGGGTAACCGCCACCATCACGATGAGAAGGAACATCTTCCTTAGCATGCTGAGCCGCCTCCTCTTTACTTCTTTAGCGCGACCGCCAAGCCATCTCGAATCGGCAGAATCGTTGTGTAGAAATCCGCGGAGCTGTAAAGCAAACGGTTGAACTCGAGAATCGCTTTGGTTTGCGCCTCCTTGGGATTCCTCTCCGCGACCCGGCCGCTCCACAAAACGTTATCCGTAATGAAGAGGCCGCCCTTGCGAAGGCGTGGCGAGACCAGACGCAACACGCGCGGGTAATCTTCTTTGTCGACGTCGTTGAAAATGATGTCGTACTGCTGCTTCTGCTCGGAGAGAACCTCCAGAGCGTCGCCGGTGTGGACGGTGATGCGATTGGAAACGCCGGCGCGATCGAAGTAACCGCGAGCCCGCTCGGCGTTCTTGGGGTCGCCGTCCGTGTAAATGACGCGGCCTTTGTCGCCGACAGCCTGCGCCCACCAGATGGTCGAGTATCCAATCGCCGAGCCCAACTCGAAGACGGTCTTGGCGTTGATCATCAAAGCGAGTTGTTGCAGCACGCGCGCCACGGCCGGGCCAACAATCGGGATTTTATGCTTGGTCGCGTAGTCTTCCATTTCGACCAGCACTTCATCACGCTTGGGTAGCATGGAGTACAGGTAGTCATCGACTGGACCAGCGGTGGTGAAGTCATAATGCCGCCAGGTTGGTTTGTCTTCTTTTTGTTTATTTGCAGCCACGTGTCTCCCTCGAAGTTACGGATCGCAGTAGTCGTTCTCGGTTGTTTTTATTCGCTACGTTCTCAATGACTGACGGTTACACCCGGCTTCAGGGCAACGATTTCGACGCCCGGTGCAAGTTTCTGCAGTTCGGCCGGAGTTCCCGTCAAGACCGGAAACGTGCCAAAGTGCATCGGGATGACCGCTTTCGGCTTGAGCAGGTTGCAGGCGTAAGCGGCTTCGCGCGGCCCCATGGTGAAGTGGTCGCCGATGGGCAGCATCACGATTTCAGGAGCGTATAGCTCGCGAATGATGGCCATGTCGCCGAACACGTTGGTGTCGCCGGCGTGGTAAATCTTGACGCCGTTCTCGAATTCGACCACGTAACCGCAGGCTTCGCCACCGTAGATAAGCTGGTCGCCGTCCTGAATGCCGCAGGAGTGATCGGCGTGAACCATGGTGACTTTGATGTCGCCGATCTTCTGCGTGCCGCCTTTGTTCATCATGGCGATTTGCTTGGCGCCTTTTTTCTCCAGCCATCCGCACAATTCTGGGATGCCGACTACCTGAGGATTGTGCTGCTTGATGATTTCGACAGCGTCGCCAATGTGGTCGCCGTGACCGTGCGTGCACAAAAGAACATCGACGTTCTTCACCTTCTTCTCGGAAGCCGGGCACATCGGATTGTTCATGATCCAGGGATCGATAATGACGGTCTGCCCCCCGGGAGTTACGATACGAAATGTCGCGTGGCCGAGCCACGTAAGTTGAATGCCTTTGAGATTCATAAGTAAAAGCTCCGGATCGCAATGAGAAACCACCCAACCATAATGGCGAGTTTAGTTTAATATGAAACGCCATGACAGAACTTAAGGTGTTGATTTCGCGGGAAGAGATAGCGAAACGGGTCGCCGAGCTAGGCGCGGAGATTACGCGCGACTTCGCGGGACAGCCGGTGATCCTGGTCGGCGTATTGAAAGGCTCCGCGGTCTTTCTTGCCGATCTCGCGCGACAGGTGAACTTGGACGCTACATTCGATTTTATTGGAGTATCGAGCTATGGGAACCGTCCCAGCCCCACGCAGGAACTCAAGAGCGGGTGGGATTCCACCGGTGAGGTGAAGTTGACGAAGGACGTCGACCAGTCCATGAAGGATAAGAATGTAATCGTGGTGGAGGATATTTTAGATACGGGATTGACGCTCACTGTGCTGAAGAAGCTGCTGATGGCGCATCAGCCTCGATCGCTGAAGATTGCCGCTCTGCTCGATAAGCCGTCGCGCCGCAAGTTGCCTCTGCAAGGCGACTACGTAGGCTTCACGATTCCCGACGAATTCGTCGTGGGCTACGGACTCGACTACGCGGAACGATACCGCAACCTGGCCGACATCTGCATCGTGCCGCGGGAGTGAGCTGCTGCCAGTACCTAGTACCGAGTACCGAGCGACTGCGCTCTGGTGGATCAATCTTGCTTGAAATCTTTGGTTGCTTCTCTCGGTACCAGGTACCAGGTACTGGGTACTGAAGCACGACTGCTATCATAGAAAAAACGAATGGGATCCGTTCTGAGCAAATCTGGAAAGCATCTTCCTGTTGAGCCGCTGTTGCTGGAGGTCGCTGATGTGCTGGCAACTTCGCTCGATCTGGACACTACGCTGCGCCGAGTCGCGGAGGTGGTACGCAAAGTCATTGACTATGAAATCTTCGCCATTCTTCTTTTGAACGAGAAGACCCAGGAATTGCGTTTTCGCTTCCAGGTGGGGTATCCGCCGGAATTCGCCGAGCGCGCGCGGGTGAAGATTGGCGAAGGAGTGACCGGCCAGGCGGCGCAGTCGCGGCAGGCGGTTCTAGTGGATGATGTGACGCGGGATCCCAGATATATCGCGGCCGTGCCCAATGTGCGTTCAGAGTTGGCGGTGCCCCTCATCACGAAGAACCGGGTGATCGGCGTAATCGATCTGGAAGGACGAATCCCCGGTTATTTCAAGGAAGAACACAGCCGCCTGCTCACGCTGGTGGCTTCGCGCATCGCGGGCGGGATCGAGAACGCACAGCTCTATACGCGTACGACGCGACAAGCCCGCATCCTGGTGCTGCTCAATGAAATTGCGCGCGAGTTGTCGTCCATTCTGAATTTGGACGAACTCCTCAGCCGGGTTGCGGAACTGCTCCGGAAGCTGATTGACTACCAGATGTTCAGTATTCTGCTGCTGGATGCTTCGGGCGAGAAACTGCAAAATCGTTTCTCTTTGCGTTTCAACGAAAATACGCACCTCAAGCAGGAAGTTCCGCTGGGGCGTGGTCTCGTGGGTGAAGCGGCTCTCAGCAAACAGGCGATATTGGTGCCCGACGTCAGCAAAGATTCCCGCTACATCGAAGCCAACCCGGAAACGCGCTCGGAACTGGCGGTGCCGCTGATCTATAAAGACAAGGTGATCGGAGTGCTCGACCTGGAGCACACGCGGCGCGGCTTTTTTACCGACGATCACAAGCGCACCATGATGACTCTGGCGGCACAGGTGGCGATTGCCGTTGAAAACGCGCGCTTGTATGAAGAGATCGCGCGGCAGGAGCGGCGGCTGGAGCGGGATTTAGCGCTGGCCCGGGAATTGCAGATGCGGCTGCTTCCGCAAACGCTGCCGAAACTGGCGCACCTGGAACTGGCGGCGAAGTTCGTTCCCGCGCGAGCCATCGGGGGAGATTTGTACGACTTCATTCCCTACTCGCTTTCGAGGCTGGGAATTGTGATTGGCGACGTCAGCGGAAAAGGCGCGCCGGCTGCCATTTATGCGGCCCTGGTTAGCGGAATTCTGCGTTCGCATGCGCCCATTGAACCCGGCCCCGCCGAGATGCTGAAGGCGGTGAATATGTCGCTGGCGGAGCGGCGCATCGAAGCGCAATTCGTTTCACTGATCTATGCGGTCTGGGACGATCAGCACCGAATCCTCACCGTGGCCAACTCGGGCCTGCCTCGCCCCATTCACGTACAAGACGGGAAGAACCATGTGATCGAGGCAACGGGTTTGCCGCTGGGGCTTTTCGACGATGCGGACTACGACGAGTTTCGATTCCGCATGAAACCGGGAGACATGTTTGTCTTCTTCAGTGACGGCATTCTGGACGCGCGCAACCGCAACGGAGAAATGTTTGGGCGGGGGCGGGTGGAGCAGATCGTCGCGGATTGCAAAGGACGAAGCGCCGATTGCGTTGTGGATTCGCTGTTCAAGGCCGCAGCCGAGCACTCCGCCGGGGTTGAAACCTTCGACGATCAAACGGTGGTGGCGATCAAAGTGAAGGATAGCGCCGCGCCCGGGCCGTCGAAACGGAAATGACGCGGCGTAAAGAATCCGCGAGGCTTTCTCACCGTTCCGATCGTCCTCCGGGATTCGTTCTTCGCGAGCACCGGAAAGGCGTTTTGCGTGGTGGGGCGGAGTTCATCCTGCACTGCGACAATGTTCCGCTACCCCAACTGGTGAAGCGCTACGGAACGCCTCTGTATGTTTATTCGGCGACGGCGATTCGGGATCGGCTGGCAGCCTTCGAGCGTGCGTTTTCCGGCGTTCCGCACACGATCTGCTACTCCGTTAAGGCGAATTCCAATGTGAACATTCTGCGTCTGCTGGCGAGGGGGGGCTGCGGATTCGATGTGGTTTCCGGCGGCGAACTGGAGCGGGTGCTGGTCGCCGATCGCCGCGCAGGCAAGAACATTGTGTTCTCGGGTGTGGGAAAGTCTCGCGACGAGATCACAGCGGCGCTGAAGGCCGGGATTCTGTTGTTCAATGTGGAGAGTGAATCGGAACTTGAAGTTCTGGCAGAGTGCGCAACCCGGCTGCGCACGGTCGCGCGCCTGGCTTTTCGAGTGAATCCTGATGTAGCGGCGGATACGCATCCTTACATTTCTACCGGTTTGCGCAAGCACAAGTTTGGAGTACCGATCAGCAGCGCTCGCGAGCTGTACTCCAAGGCCGCTGGAACACGACATCTGAGAGTTGCGGGAGTCAGCGTGCATATCGGCTCACAGATCACCGACGTTGCGCCATTCGGAGAAGCCATCATCCGCGTGGCCGACCTGGTTCGCGACTTACGCTCGGATGGACACAACATCGACTACGTTGATATCGGCGGCGGACTCGGGATTGATTATCAGGAACCGGGCCTGGAGTTTGCCGATTATGTTGCGGGATATGCGCGGGCAGTGACCGAACCCTTGCGCGGGCTGAATGTACATTTATTGCTCGAACCGGGACGGTCGATCGTGGGGCCAGCGGGTGCGCTTGTCACGTCCGTGATTTACAGAAAAGAAAACGATGGAAAACACTTTCTGGTTGTCGACGCGGCGATGAACGATTTGATCCGGCCCGCGCTCTATGGGGCCTACCACGAGATCGTTCCCGTGATTCAGTCCAGCGAACTGGCGGCCAAGAAAGAAACCGTGGATGTGGTGGGGCCGGTGTGCGAGTCCGGCGACTTTTTCGCGCGCGATCGGGAATTGCCTCGCGTGGAAGAGGGCGACTTGCTGGCGATTCTCGATGCTGGAGCTTATGGAATGGCGCTGGCTTCGAATTACAATACGCGTCCGCGGCCGGCGGAGGTGCTGGTTCGCGGAAAGACGGTCAAGGTTATCCGGCGGCGGGAAAAAGTGCGCGAGCTGTATGCCGCGGAGTTGTAACCAGAGCGGCTCGTCTCGCAACACGTGCCTATCTCTCTCTTGTTCCTTATCTTTAACCTCTTTTATCTTTCGCCCCACTTCAGCTTGGTGCGGAGCACATGGAAGAAATCAGTGTCAGTGCGATACAGGCTGATTCTGTGCTCGGAGCGGCGGCACCGGACGCGGTCTCCGTCCCGCAGATCGAGACCGGGCTGGCCGTCCAGGCTGAGGTAAGCCACTTCTTCGTCGCTGCGCAACAGGATTTCGACCACAGCGGAATCGGGCACCACCAGCGGGCGGTGGGTGAGCGAATGCGGCGCGACTGGCGTAATCACAAACGCATTCACCGTTGGCATAACCACGGGGCCGCCTGCGGAGAGCGAGTAGGCAGTCGAACCCGTGGGCGTGGCCACGATCATGCCATCGGCGCGGTAGCTGGAGACGAATACCTTGTCCACAAAGAGGTCATAATTATTTAAGCGAGCCAGAGCAGTCTTGTTGACCACGGCGTCGTTGAAAACCAGGTAGCTTCCCAGAACCGCTTCGCCGCGCAGCAAATCACACCGCATCAGCGAACGTTGCTCCACGGCGGCGCGGCCTTCCGCGATGGCGTCGAGCATGGTAAACAGCGAGCCGAGCGGAACGTCGGTGAGGAAGCCGAGCGAACCCAGATTCACTCCAAGTAGAGGAGCGTCCGTTGCGGCCGTCGCTCGGGCCGCTGAGAGTAGAGTTCCGTCGCCGCCCAACACCACCACCAGATCCAAAGGCCGCGCCGACATTTGCGAGCGCAGCACTTCCTCCTGTCCGTTCGAATACTTCGCCGTCTCCGGATCGACGATGACCTCGTAACCATGGGCGTGAAACCACTGCAGCAGTTCGGGAACCGTCCGCGCAACTTCTGGCCTGTCCGGGCGGGAGATGATGGCCGCGACTTTCGATTGAGACGAGGGCTGGCTTGCCATGTTTGAAAGAGACAAAGAAAGATTGTACAGAATTCGAGCCAAAAAGCTTTGACGACGATGGATTAAAAGACTCCCCAGAGGAGGAACTCACGATTCCCTTCCGCGCCCAGGATGGGTGATTCGATTACGTCGATCCGTGTGCAGTTGAGTTCCAATAACGACCTCTTCACCTTCTCGACCGACGCCATTTGAGCGGCCTCATCACGCACAATGCCTCCTTTCCCAACGAATTCCCTTCCCGCCTCGAATTGAGGTTTGACAAGTACGATCACCTGGCGGCCACGGCGCTGTTCGCCAGAAGGTGGGAAAGAGGCGTTTACAACAGGAGGGAGAACTAACGTCGCTGAAATGAACGCGACGTCGATCACGATAAGGTCCACCATCTCGCCGATGACTTCGCTGGTCACATAGCGGGCATTGACTTTCTCCAGCAATCGAACCCGGGGATCCTGGCGGAGTTTGAAATCCATTTGTCCGTAGCCGGTGTCAATGGCGATTACGCGAGTCGCGCCGTGCTGCAGCAGACAGTCCGTGAAGCCGCCGGTGGAAGCGCCGACATCGAGACAGACCTTGCCCGTGACGTCGATACGCCAGTGTTCGAGCGCGCGCTCAAGTTTGAGGCCGCCCCGGCTGACGTACTTCAGATCTTCGCCGAGCAGCCGGATCACGGCGTCCTCGGCGACTTGCGCACCAGACTTGGCGAGCTTCTGATCGTTGACCAATACTTTTCCCGCGAGAATGAGCGCCTGAGCGCGTTCTCGCGAGGCAGCCAGTCCGCGATCAAGAAGGAGTTTGTCGAGTCTAAGTTTCAAGGTTGGCTCGTCACCAGATTTCTTAGCCGCGATCCATTGGCACGCGCAGTCGTGCCACGAAAGTGCCAGCCCCTGCGCCGGTGCAAAGAGCTGAAGCGACTCTCGCTTGAGTCACTTACAAAGATACAGTCGCGCTTTTCCACAGAATTATCCTCGATTGTGTTGAAAACTACTTTGTCGCGAACACAACCCTTCAGCGAGAAAAAGAAGAGCCGCCCGACGATGGGCGGCTCAAGATTCTCGAACTGACTCAACTAGCCAGCCACTTCTTCCAGCAACTTCTGGTCAATGTCGAAGTTGGAGTGTACGTTCTGCACGTCGTCCTGATCTTCGAGCGCCTCCATTAACCGGATCATGGTGTTGGCGGCCTGGCCTTCCAGCTTGATGTAGTTCTGAGGAATCATGGCTACGCTGGAGGACGCTGGCGCGATCCCGGCCTTCTTCACGGCTTCGAGCACAGCCTCATAGTCGGATGGCTCGGTCAGGATTTCCCAATTCTCGCCATCATCGTTCAGGTCCTCGCCGCCGGCTTCGAGAACGATGTTCATGAGGTCGTCCTCCTTCGCGGCAGTCTTCGGAATAATGATATCGCCCTTCTTGTGGAACATCCATGAAACGGCGCCAGCTTCTGCCATGTTGCCGCCATTCTTGCCAAAGCAGTGGCGGATTTCGCTGACGGTGCGGTTGCGATTGTCGGTGTTGATCTCGAGCAGAACCGCGACGCCACCAGGGCCGTAGCCCTCGAGAGAAAATTCCTCGTAGGTAGCGCCCGGCAGTTCTCCGGTGCCGCGCTGAATAGCCCGCTTGATGTTGTCGGCAGGCATGTTCTCGGCTTTAGCGGCGACGATGGCGCCGCGCAAGCGCGGGTTGGAATCAGGATCGCCGCCGCCATTCTTCGCGGCAATACTGATTTCCTTGATGAGACGGGTAAAAATCTTGCCGCGCTTGGCGTCGAGCGCGCCCTTCTTGTGCTTGATTGTGGCCCATTTTGAATGGCCAGACATAGCTAGACCTCGTATCTAATGATCTTGATTGGAGCGG
>Ga0302320_10008695_pt1 | contig 21999 bp, 22 predicted proteins | sample Bog_T0_3_FD_202130 | JGI IMG/M metagenome (GOLD analysis project Ga0302320, IMG submission 202130) | Peat permafrost microbial communities from Stordalen Mire near Abisko, Sweden - Bog_T0_3 | ecosystem: Environmental > Terrestrial > Soil > Wetlands > Peat | place: Sweden: Abisko, Stordalen Mire...
ATGTCGGCCCTTGACCATCGAATAGTTGAATTTCGGATTGAACGACGTCGGATTCTGAAACTGCGGATTCGTTGCCTGCCGTCCGAAAGTAGGATTGCTGAAGCCGCTTACGATCTGCGTATTGAACCCGCCCGCCAGACTGCTCGGCAAACCCGGAATTCCAAACTCCGCTGCGATATCCGGTCCTCCCAGGTAAGGCGGGAGCTTCCCGCCCAGCACATGGCTGAACGCAAACCTGGCCTCAAACAGAGACGACGGCGACACCGACCATGTGTACCCAATCCCGGCCTGCTGCTGAATCGCATGGATGAAACCATTGCCATCGCCGCCGGAGATTCCCGGATCGGCCGGGCCGTAGAACTGAATGTCCTTCCTCTGGCTGAACCGCAGGAACGAACTCATCTTGCTGTTGATCTGATAATCGAGCTTGGCGTCGTACTTGTCGCTGTAGTCGCGCAGAGGCACGATTTCTTCCAGGTTATTCGAACGGTTCGTTGCCGCGACCCCGTTATTAGGAGCAGCCAGACCGGCCAGAGCCGCGGCTGCGAACGGATTCAGCTTAGCCACAGGAATTGCGGTATTGGCCGGATAAACCACACCCGTCAGCGGATCGACCACCGTCACCGGAAGAATCCCGGCACGATCGTTCAGGTCCGGCACGGAGTAAAGGTTCAGATAACCCTGCACCTGCCGGAAGCTTTCGTAATCCGCAAAGAAGAAGAGTTTGTCCTTGATGATGGGCCCGCCGATGGTAACGCCGAACTGGTTCCGGTGCAATGGCGGCTTCAGGAAAACCGTCGGCGCGCCGAATACATAACCTGTTGCGTTCAGATCGGTATTGCGCAGAAACTCATAGAGCGTGCCATGAAAGCTGTTCGTCCCCGAGCGCAGGGCCGCATTGACAATACCGCCCCCCACGCGGCCGTACTCCGCGCTGAAGTTGCTCGTGATGACCGCGAACTCGGCTACCGCATCGGGCGAAGGCTGCACCACCTGGCTTGAATAATTTTGATTGCTGGTCCCGTAAGAATTATTATCGAGCCCGTCCAGCAGGAAGTTGTTATAGGTACTGCGCATTCCGTTAACGTTGAACGCGCCCTCGCGCGGCGTGCCGCTGGGTGAGAAAGAAATTGCGATTGGGGAAACGTGAACGTTAGTGGCCAGCAGCGCCAGATCGGCGTAGTGGCGCCCGTTGAGAGGCAACTCGACAATAGCGGCCGTGCCGATCACCTGACCGTGCTGGCTGTTATCGGTTTCCACCAGGCTGGCCGCGCCGGTCACGTCGACAGACTGCGAAACGTTGCCGATCTGAAGATTAAGATCCACACGCTGACGAGCGCCCACCTGCACATCGATATCGGTAGCCGAAGCTTTCGAGAAGCCTGTAGCCTCTACCGTCACCGTATAGCGTCCCACCTTCACGTTGAAGAGATCGTAACTACCGGTTTCGTCCGTAGTCGCTTTCGATTCCACGCTGGTACCCTGATTCAGCAAAGTCACCGTTGCTTTGGGAACTCCGTTACCGCCTGGGTCTTTCACGCTTCCCAGAACCTCAGCGGTATCGAATTGAGCGAAGAGTGCGGAAGAGAACACCAGCGGCGCAAGTAGCCGCAAAGCCATTTTGAGAGTAGACATGTTTGTGAGTAACCTCGGATTCCGTATCGTCGCAACTTTGTGTTTTACGATGCTTACAATGGCGTTACGGCTTGATGAACGCGGCCATTCGACGAACGCTTCTTAACATGGTTGGCTTCGTGCTTACCACCGTGGTGAAAGGATTCAACCCATGAAAATTCTACCTTTAACCGCGGCCGCCGCTCTTGCGATTGGCCTTTGCTTCGGCGCCAGCGCCCAAACCGCCGGCCAGGACATGAAGTCCGCAGGCTCCGACACCAAAGCAGCAGCCAAAGATACCGGCAAGGCTGTCAAGAAAACCGCAAAGACGACAAAACGTACAGTGAAGAACGGTACACACACAGCGGCGAAGAAGGTGGAAGAGAAAACCTCTTCAAATCCCCCGCAATAAGCTCACGGGCGGAACATCCGCTCTGAGATCGCTGTAACCAGCCGTCGGGGAGCCAGTCTTTGCAATTCCATTCCCATGCGGTTCGAAAAACCACACACGACGCAATGCTTGCCCGCGCGCAATCCGGCCAGCCCCATCCTAGCCACTTCGTCCGCGGAATGAATCGACATGCCCTTAGGAATCTTTTCCTTGGCGATAGCCTGAAATTCCGATGCCGTCTGGCCGGGACAGAGCGCGCAAACCCTGATGCCGTGCTGCTTCACTTCTTCCGCTAATCCCTCGGCGAAGATCAGATCGAAAGCCTTCGTGGCCGCATAAGCGGTCTCATACGGAACAGCCTGAAAAGACGCCGTCGAAGCCACAATCAAGATATCTCCCGACTTGCGAGCGATCATCCCGGGCAAATACAGCCGAGTAATCGTCGCCACCGCCGCGCAATTGACATGGATCATGGCGTACTGGCGTTCCGGATCCAGATCTTTGAGCTCGCCATACATCCCAAAGCCCGCGTTGTTCACAAGCAGGGCCGGATTGATCTTCCGAAACTCGGTGAATTCCAGAAGCTCCCACGGGGCTTCGCGTTCCTCCAGATCGAGCGCCACGCATTCGACCTCCACCTTCAGCGACGACGCCAGTTCCTCCAGTCGTTCCTTCCGGCGCGCCGTGAGGACCAGATTCATGCCCTCCGCCGCGAGTTGCTTTGTGATCGCCTTTCCAATACCGGAACTCGCGCCCGTCACCAACGCCCATGACTTCATTGCTCTATCTTATGGAGCAGCTCGATCAGTTCCGCGTTGCCCGCGGCGTTGCCTCCGAAACGCACTTTGTTATAAACGGTGGTAAAGCGCGCCACCGCCGCCCGTTCCTGCGCGGGCAAATGTCGCGCGAACTCGTCGGGCGTGAACCAGGCGGGCTTTTCGAACCCCCGCTTGCCCAGCGCATTCAGCATGCTCCGGTAGACGATTGCGGCATCGCTGCTCGATCCGCCCAGCCGTCGGATCCTGCGCAGTTCCACGCGGGCGCGCGCCGACCCGAACCATCGCGGACCCGCTACAATCAGCATCGTCGCCACCAGTGCAAGGGCCACAAGCCACGCTCCCCACCGCTTCACCGCAGGCAACATTGAAGCCTCCCACGATCCCCCATCCGCCCCAGGACGGCTCCACTGATGCAGTCCATTCGCCAGCTTGCCCGCCAGCATCGCCTGATGTCCCAGATCGTACGCGACCACCCATTGCCGCCACAAACTATCGGCTGCGTCGAAATACATATTGATGCGCTCGCCCAGCCCCGGCGTCCGCGCCGAAGCCGCCGGCGTGGGATCGAAAGTAACCCACCCGCGCCCCTCAATCCAGGCCTCTACCCACGCATGCGCATCCGAAGCGCGAATCACATAAAGGCCGGAAACATCGTTAAAATATCCGCTCTGAAAACCGGTCGCCACGCGCGAAGGCACCCCCACCGTTCGCAACATCACTGCCATCGCCGACGCGAAATATTCGCAATAACCGCGCTTCGAAACGAACAGGAAGTGAGACAGCGGATCGCGCACCGGCGCCTTCGGAGTCTCCAGCGTATATTCGAATTCGCGCCGCAGATGCCCCTGGATGCGCAACGCCTTTTCCATGGACGAACCCTGACCGCTCCATTCGCGCGCCAGGTTCCATGTGCGCGTATCGACAGGCGGGAGCCGCAGGTATCGCCCACGCTCGGAAGCGGGCAGGGGTTCGGGCAGGGGAGTTCCCGCGAAGGCAGAAACTTCGTAATGCAGATCGTCGCCCGTAACCGGCAGCACGCGGAAAGACGCCTCGCTCGTGCGCACCAGCCGCGGCGCAGAAAGATTGATGTATTCCGGGATGCCCGCAATGAACAGTGTCCCCGTATCCGAAGAATTGACGTCCACCCGATACAGCATTCGCCGCCCGTCGCGCCGCGAGCGCTGCAATTGGTCGGCTACCTCTGCGGCTCCGTAGCGCGCGCTCACATTGACCACGGGCAGAGGCGGTTCGGACCAGCGCATCCCGTCGAAATTGCTCAGCGCCGCTCCCCGCCACTTCAGATTCGGAGGCAGTGCCCGCGAGTACGAGAGCACGTGCATCACCGGCCGCGTATCCCTGCCAATCTCGCCGAACGTCGCCAGATCCACCACGTTCGAGAAGCCCGTCAGATGCGGTGCGTTCGGGAACAGCATCGCCGCGGCCCGCGCCGTCCGCGGAACCACCAGAAACAGCAGCGCCGTGATCGAAAGGATCCCGCAGGTAGCCATTACCGCGACGATTCCCAATCGCCAGCCGATCCGTTCGCCCGCCACGTACGCCGTCTGCGTGCTCCTCTCGATGCCGCGCCGAATCTCCGCGCTGGTGAACGCCGCAATCGCGAACACAATATAGAGCGCCAGCCAGATGAAGAACGACGCTTCGAACGAAAGCAGCGCCGCGCCGATCAGTTCGATGAACGCGACCGCCCCCGTGTACGCGTAGTCTCTCGTGTTGCGCGCGGTCAGGATCTTCACGCCCGCGAGGAAACAAACCCCGTGCACGGTTGAGGCAAGGAAGTCGCCCGAGAGGAAATAATAGTCGATCGGGAAGAACAGAATGTAGCCGACCGCCGCCAGCGTGACGATCTTTTGCGGGATTTCGATTTTGATCAGACCCGCGATGCCCAGCCCCCGCGCGATCAGAGCGGCGAACGTAAGGATAACCGTGGCGCGGTCCGGATACCGCGATGCGGCCAGAGCGAAAAACCCGCTCGCAACCAGTCCCAGCAGCGAGAACTGAAAGAAGCGTTCAACCGAGGCGATCGTGCGGGGACGTGCGGGGAGCATGAATCGGATCGGCGGAGACGACGCAATGCGCTGCTCGTCTCCGCCCTTTTCGAGCCTACTTCTTGTCTTTTTTGGGCTTCTTGGTTTCCTTCTTGCGGTCCATACCTTTGGCCATGAATGATTCTCCCTTCACAACAATAATGCCACTTTATGTGCCCGAATGGCGCGACCGAATTTCATCCAGCCGGTCTTTGATCCGCTTTTCCACGCCGCGCTCCGTCGGACGATACCAGCGCCGCCCCGCAAGCGACTCCGGCAGGCATTCCATCTCATTCAGCGCATCCTCGAAATTGTGCGCATGCTGGTAGCCGGCCCCATAGCCCCACTCCTTCATCGGCCGCGTCGGGGCGTTGCGCAACTGCATCGGCACCGGCTCGGCGCGGCCCTCGCGAACCTCCTTCATCACCTCTCCCAGCGCCTTGTACCCCGCATCCGACTTCGGCGCTACCGAAAGGTAAATCACCGCCTGGGCCAGCGCGAGATCGCCCTCCGGCATCCCCAGAAAATGAACCGCCTGCTGCATCGCGATGCACTGTTCGAGCGCGCGCGGGTCCGCCAGTCCGATATCCTCGATCGCCATCCGCACCACCCGGCGCGCAATGTACATCCGGTCTTCGCCCGATTCGAGCATCCGAGCGAGCCAGTAAAGCGCCGCATCGGGCTGGCTCGATCGAACCGACTTGTGCAGCGCCGAAATCAGGTTGTAATGCTCTTCGCCCGTCTTGTCGTAAAGCAAAACCTTACGGCCGAGAGCATCCGTGAGAGCCTGCTCCGTAATCACGCCGTCTACCCCGGAAGCCGCCGCCACCTCAAGCGTGTTGTAAGCCGAACGCGCATCCCCATTGGCGGCCACTGCGATGCGCTCCAGCATCTCGTGCGTAGCCCGCGCCTTCACCGCCGGCAGCGCGCGTTTCAGAAGTTCGACGATCTCCTCCGCCGTGAGCGCACGCAGCATGTAGACCTTCGAGCGCGAGAGCAGCGCCGCATTCACTTCAAACGACGGATTCTCCGTGGTCGCGCCAATCAAAACGATATCGCCGCGCTCCACATACGGCAAAAACGCATCCTGCTGCGCTTTATTGAAGCGGTGGATCTCATCGACGAACAGGATCGTGCGACGGCCCAGTTTGCGCAGCCGCTCCGCATCCGCCATCACCGCCTTGATTTCTTTAATACCGCTCAGGACCGCGCTGAACGGCAAAAACTCGCTCTTCGTAAGCTTCGCGATGATGCGCGCCAGCGTGGTTTTCCCCACGCCCGGCGGACCCCAAAGGATGATCGACGTCAGCTTGTCGCGCTCAATCTGTGCACGCAGAGGCTTGCCCGGCCCCAGGATATGTTCCTGACCGGCGTACTCATCGAGCGTCTCAGGTCGCATCCGGTCGGCCAGCGGACTGCTCAGGTCGCCTTTGGGTTCTTGAGGTGTGTCGTACGCAGTGGGGTCGAAGAGGCTCACACCCGCGCTGCCTCGCGCACGCGCTGCCGTCGGGTTTCATACAGTAGGACCGCCGCCGCCACTGCCGCATTCAGCGATTCCACCCCCACCGTCGGAATCGCGATATCTTCAGCGATCGCTCGCAGTTCCTCGCTCACCCCGCGCCCTTCGTTGCCGATCACAAGCGCGCAGCGACGTGAAAAATCGATCTCTTCGGCCAGCCGTTCCGACCCGCTATAGGGCATCGCTGCAAAGACGTCAACCCGCTCCGCTCGCAGTGCCGCCACGGCCGTCGAAACATCCATCCCCGCAATGAACGGTATCCGAAAAAGCGAGCCCGCCGAAGCCCGCAGCGTCTTCGGATTTGACGGACTTGCCGAGCCCTTCAGGAATAGAACACCCGTCGCTCCGAACGCCTCCGCCGCGCGAACCACCGCCCCCGCATTACCGGGATCCTGTAAGCCATCGAGCACCACCACCATGCTCTGTCTGCGAAACACCTGCTCGATCCGCCACGAGGGCGGCTGCACCAACGCAATCAACCCCTGGCTCGTTTCGGTAGTCGCAACGCTCCCGAACAGATTATCGGGAAGTACGATGGTGCGCGTTCCCGCAAGGTCTTCTGCGTAGCGCCGCACGGTCACTCGCACCGATGCCGCAGCCAGAACGCAAGGCACCGCGCAATCGCTCCGCAGGGCTTCGTCCAGCAGATGAAATCCCTCAGCCACCCAAAGCCCGTCCGCTGTAGGTTCCCCCCGCGCAATCGCCCGGCGCAGATCTTTCAGCAGTGGATTCGCGGCGCTGGTAATAAGTTCCGGAGGCTTCATCCCGTACAATGTTGACATCAGAATAACGCATCTTAAAAGCGCAGCCGGTCTGGTGGGGATGGCGGTTGTGACGTTTGTCCTGGGATACCTGATCTCGCTTTCAGTGCGCATCGGCCGCGAAAGCACTCAGGACGAAGCGCGCCCTGCCGACGTAATTCTGGTCATGGGAGCGGCCGAGTATCGCGGCCATCCTTCGCCCGTCTTCAAGCTTCGGCTCGATCACGCCGTAGATCTGTACCGGCAAAGGCTCGCCCCCTATCTCATGACCACCGGAGGACCCGGCGGCGATCCCTCCTTCACCGAAGGCGGCGTGGGCAGGTCATATCTCATCGATCGCGGCATCCCCGCCGAGGCCATTATCGTCGAGACCGAAGGCGCATCCACGGTCTATTCGCTCAGTGCGGCCTCGGAAATTCTTCGGCGCATGGGCCTTCGTTCCTGCATCGTGGTCAGCGACGGCTACCACTTGTTTCGCGTCAAGCGCATTCTCGAACAGGATGGCTTTCAGGTCTTCGGCTCGCCCCGTGAGCAGGGCGAAACCCCGCCTGCGCGCAAGTGGTGGCTTTGCTTCCGGCAGGCGCTTGGTTATGGCCTGTGGAAGATCGGTGTGCGGGTCTGAGCTTAGAACCGATTGCAGTTCCCGTGTGGGCCGCGCTGCTCGCGATCACCTGCGGCGCGGTGAGCATCGGCTTGTCTGCGAGCGGCCGCCGGATTCTGCTGGTCCGAATCAGCGGCGCCTTGCTGATCTGCGTAGCGCTGTTCGGACTCTTCCCTGAACTCGTGAGCGAGATCGGCTGGCTGCGCACGATCTTCCCGGCTGCCGCGGGTTACGGAGCGCTGATGTTCCTTGACCATCGAGGCTACGCCGTCTGCCCCTCCTGTTCGCACGGCGAGAAGTTCGCCGGATCCCTTGTGACGGCGACCGCCGTGCATGCCTTCGTAGACGGCTGGGGTCTGGTCGCCGCGCGAGGGCAGGGAACTGCCTCGGGCGCGATCGTCCTCGCGGTCCTCCTCCACAAGGCCCCCGAAGGTCTGGCGCTCGGTGCGATGTTGCGGGCATCTTCCCGAGGCTCCTGGCTCGCACTCGTGCTCTGCTGTCTCGCGGAACTGCCAACAGTCTTAGGCGGAGCCACAGGGCTTTGGTTCACGCCGCCCGAATGGATCGGCTATCTGTTGTCTCTCGTCGCCGGAACATTCCTGTTCCTTGGTATTCACGCCTTGCGCCCGTGAATCCGCGTGTGTCGCAGGCGCTTCCGCCTGTGCCTCCGCTACAAACCCAACTTCTCAGCTGCGCTTTGTTGTGGGGCGGGTTGGTAACCCGCGGCCGATTGTCAATCGGCCGGACCGGCGTAGCCGGTGCCGGGTACAAACGTCGTACCGTCAGATAAAGGCCGGGGCGGCTTGGTCTATGGAAAAGACTTGACAGCCCGATTCGACAACATCGACGTCAAAACACTCGCGTAGAATGTCAAATCGGAGGAAGTAACCATGCGATCCTTAGCCCTGCTCGTCCTTCTCGCCCTAACTAACCGCCGCCGCCCAACCCTCCCCCGAATTCATCGTAGCCTCCATAAAACCCACCGCCCACGGCCGCGACGCAAACGGCCTCTCCGTCTCCGATGACCCGACCAATCCCAGTCCCGAAACCTTCCGCGCCATCAACAACTCCGTCGCCGAACTGATCCGCTGGGCTTACAAACTTAAGGATTATCAGCTTTCCGGCCCACCCTGGCTCAATGACGATTCCGAGTGCTTTGACATCGACGCCAAAATCCCCCCGAACGCCCCGAAAGCCGAGCAGCGCCGAATGCTGCAAACACTCCTGGATGAACGATTCGGCCTCACCTCTCACCTCGAAACCAAACCCCTGCCCGTGTACCAACTGGTGGTCGCCAAATCCGGAGCCAAACTCAAACGGCCAAAGCCCGACGCGAAAAAAGGCCTCACCTACGAGGGCAGCGCCTGGGCTCGCATCACCTCCGAAACCACTTCAACCGCCGACCTCGCCGGCCTGCTTTCCGAACGCCTCGCGCGCCCCGTGATCGATAAAACCGGCATCGCAACGCCTTTTGCCCTCAACATGGAATACCAGCTCTACGATCAGGACTCCGACCATCCCACCCTCTTCACCGCCCTCCAGGAAACCCTGGGACTCAGGCTCGAACCCGCAAAAGGTCCCGTCGAAATCCTCGTCGTCGACCGCATCGAGAAGACGCCCACCGAGAACTGAGCCGCTCAACCTAACAGGTGCGGCACAAACTGGCTGAGGTTCGTGGTAATCGGTATGTCCGATTCGCGAATGCCGACGCCGGCGGCGACTGCGCCAGGCTCGTGGCCGATCACCCAGCTCCCGATCACCGGGTACTTGCCCTCGAAGCTTTTCAAAGGCGCCAGATCCTGATAAACGAAACCGCCTTCGCAGTAGTCGCCCTGAGTTTCGAGATCGAGCCCGCGCGCATGCATCGTAATGTTGGCCCCCTCGCGGCCCAACATGGGCTTGCGAACCCACGCCCTGCCCGCATCGGGCCGATTGAAACTCGCCTCCAGAAGATTCTCGTGATGGGGAAACATCATCCACAAAACCGGCAGCAGTCCCTTATTTGAAAGCAGCATCTTCCACGCCGGCTCAATCCAAACCACATCGCTCCGCTGAAGGTGCGCGCCGAATTCCTCGCGCAGCATCCACTCCCACGGATAGAGCTTAAACACGGTACTCAGCGGCCTGCCGTCAGGCGCGATGAACCTCGCGCCGTCCCAGCCGATCTCACCCATAGTCCACAGATTCGCCGTAAGCCCCGCCTGTAGCGCAGTGTCCATCAGGTAGGCGACCGTCATTTCGTCTTCCACGTCTTCGGTCGAGCAGAAATCGATATGGCGCGGAAACTCCTTCCAAAGCGCTATGAGCCTTTCGTGGATCGAGTTGAACTGGTCCGCCGCAGGATGCGTTTCTTCGAGCCAGTACCATTGCACAACGGCTGCTTCAAGCAAAGAAGTGGGGGTATCGGCGTTGTATTCAAGCAGCCGGGGCGCGCCATCGCCGGTCCAGGCAAGATCGAAGCGCCCGTAGAGCGAAGGCGGTTCCGCATTCCACGAATTCTCAATCAGCGGAATCGCAGCATCCGGTATGCCCAGCAGCCCATAAAGCTTCTCGTCGATAATTCGCTGAACGGCGGACAGGGCAAGCCGCTCAAGCTCGTTGGTGGCCCGCTCGAGGGTGTCGATCTCGGAAGCTGTGAATTCGTAGAAGGCCGATTCGTTCCAGTAAGGCTGGCCGGGGGTATGCCAGATGAGTCCCGCAGCCTCGACGCTGCTTTGCCAGTGGGTGCGGGGTGAAGCCGCCACTCGGCGCATCAGCCGCCGCCGGAATGCGAACCGCCGATGATTCCGAAGCCCCCGCGTACCGTTCCGTGCGCTCCGCCGCGGACCTTGCCGCAGACCTCGCTAAAAGGGCTCCCGGCAGCCTTCGCGGCTTTCCTGCGTTGCTCACAGGTGGTTGCTGGAGCCGCAGGCGTGGCCGATGACGCCGGGTCCTGCGCCCGAGCCGCGGCGCCCATCGCCGCAACCACCGTAAGCCTAATAGCCTGGGACCTCTTCATTCAGCCTTCACGTTGACAGTACCACCGTTACATCGCGGCATCAAGCCGGTTCCCATGAACGGTCCGGATTGCGTCCTGAGCGGCCTTCACTCCCCCGGATGCAGCAGCCCGATAAGCCCCCACACCACCGGAAGCGTGAAAAGCGTGCTGTCGAGCCGGTCCAGCATGCCGCCGTGGCCCGGGAGCATGGACCCGCTGTCCTTGACGCCCGCGCCGCGCTTGATGCCGGATTCGGCGAGGTCGCCCATTTGCCCCGCGGCGTTCGCCAGCACGGCGATCAGAGCCGCCATCTGAACCGAGATTCCGGGAATCGCAAGCGGCAGGTAAATCGAGCCGAACAGAATCGCCGTGGCAGCCGAAGCGATTGCGCCCTCCCAGCTTTTGCCGGGACTCACGATGGGCGCGAGCTTATGCCGCCCCCAGCGGCGTCCGACGTAGTATGCGCCCGTATCGCCAATCCAGTTCACCATCAGCGAGAAGAGAAGCCAGTAGCGGCCCGCCGAAAGATGAGCGACCGGCGGCGTTGAGATTTCATGCATCAGGATACCGGTTCGCCAGGAGCCGAAGATATACAGCACTCCTACCACCAGCATGCCGGGGTTGCCCGCGGCCTTCTTCAGATCGGGAGCCGCAAGAGGCAGGCACAAAGCCGATAGCGCAGTCAACACAAGGATCAGAGGCAGCGTCGGCACTGGCGCAAGCAGCAACAGCAGCCCCGCAACGAAACCCAACGGCTCGAACGCCTCCGTGATCGTGGCGTATTCATGGAAGCTCAGGCAGGCCACGACCGCGACCACCGCCGTCAGGATCCACCACGGAGCGAACAGAGCCGAATACACGCCGACCGGGACGAGTACCAGAGCGGTTAAAACGCGCTTCATTGCGAGGAGACGACGATCTCCTCGATATCGAACTCGTCCACTTCCGTTACTGCCCCCGAGGCAGACTCAGGAGCCGCCAGGCCGCCATAACGCCGCTCCCGCCGCTGAAAGTCCAGAATCGCGCGAAGCAGTTCGGTCCGGTTGAAATCGGGCCAAAGCGTCTCGGTCACATAGAGCTCTGCATACGCGATCTGCCACAACAGAAAATTGCTCAGGCGCATTTCGCCCGATGTCCGGATCAGCAAATCCGGCTCCGGCAGCGCCGCTGTATAAAGGCCTCGCGAAATCATTGCCTCGTCAACCACCAGATCGTTGAGCCGGCCTTCGATACGGGCCCGGTCGAGCGCCGCATTGACGGCATCCACCAGTTCGTTCCGCGCGCTGTAATTGATCGCAAGGTTGAGCACCATGCCGTTGTTGCGAGCCGTCGCTCGTTCGGCCGCCCGCAGTTCCTCGAACGCACGCGGCGGAAGTGCTTCCACCCTTCCGCTCGATTGAAGCCGAATATCGTTGCGCTGCAGATCTTCCAGCTCGTGTCGAAGGTAAAACCGCAGCAGGCGCCACAGCATGTCCACCTCTGCGCGCGGACGCTTCCAGTTCTCCGCCGAGAACGCATACAGAGTAAGCGCCTTAACGCCCAGGCGCGAACAGTCCTCCACTACCGAGCGAACCATCGCAACGCCCGCGCGGTGCCCGGCGAATCGTGGCAGACCGCGGCGTTTTGCCCAGCGGCCGTTCCCGTCCATGATAATAGCGATATGGGCGGGGATGCGTTCCGGGTCCAAAGCCAACGCCAGTTCGCGTTCACTTCCCTCCCAGGCGAGCGCTTCCGGAAGCTTCATGGTTTCTTCCATCGTACACCGTGACGCAAAGCGCTGGCATCGATAAAGCGAAGCACAACAGCCGGCCCCCGACGAATGTCGCAATCGTGTTACACTCCACAAATGTCTGGAAGCGCACGCTTCGCGCTCGCGGCGACGGGTGCCGTGGCATGCATGGCGTGGGCTGTCCGTGGCAGATCCTCGTCTGTCTTTGGGCCTTCGGTCTGGCGCGGTGCCCCGGGCGCAAAATCTGTTGCCCTCACCTTCGACGACGGACCCACTCCCGGCACCCTGAAGATCCTCGAAATTCTTCGCGAATACGGCGTGAAAGCAACTTTCTTCCAGATCGGTGAACAAGTCGCCCGCCGGCCCGACATTGCGCGCGCAGTTCATGCCGCGGGGCACGAGATCGGCAACCACTCCCACTCCCACCCCAACATGGCCCTGAAACCCGCCGCCGCCATCGCTGTCGAATTTGAAAGAGCCCAGCAGACAATTCGGGAGGTTACCGGCCAGACCCCCGCATTTTTACGCGCTCCCTTCGGCGTAAGATGGTTTGGATTCCGCGCCGCGCAGCAAAAGCTGAATCTTACCGGAGCCATGTGGACCGTCATCGGCCGCGACTGGAAGCTGCCGGCCGAAGTTGTTTCGCGCCGTCTCCTCACCCGCGTCAACGAGGGCGATATTATCTGTTTGCACGACGGTCGCGGTACTCTGGAAGATCCTGATATAACTTCAACTGTGGAAGCGGTGCGCCGAACGGTACCGAGTTTGCTTCAGAAGGGATATCATTTTGGAACCGTTACTCAACTCATATGCCCGATGAAATGATCCCCGGCGCTCCCGCCACGACCGCGAGTCCCGAAGACGACCTGACCCGGCGCGTCCTGCGAATTATCGCCGAGACCCAGCGCAAGGACGTGTCCCAGGTCACCATCGAGAGTTCCTTCGAAGAACTGGGCATCGACTCCATGGATGGCGTCAATATCGTCTTCGCCCTCGAAAACGAATTCAATATCAATGTTCCGGATGAGGAAGTGAAGACGATCCGCAGCGTTCGCGACATGGTGGACGGAGTGCGCAAACTCGTGCTGGGAGAGGCCCCAGGCACGGCTTCCGTGGGTCATGGTCCCGCCGCGTCCTGATGCGGAGAGTCGTCATTACCGGAATAGGCGTTATCTGCGCGAACGGCCGGAACAAAACCGAATTCCTGAATGCTCTGAAAAACGGCACCAGCGGGATTACCCGGATCGAAGGCGCCGAAATCGACGACCTTCGCTTCCAGTGCGGCGGCCAGGTGCACGGTTTCGATCCCGCCGAGTACATGTCCCTCAAGGAAGCCGACATGGTCGACCGCTTCGCGCAGTTCGCCGTCGCCGCCGCCACCCAGGCCGTCGAGGATTCCGGCATTGAATGGACCGACGAATTGCGCGACACCTCGGCCATCGTCACCGGCTCCTGCGTGGGCGGCCAGGCCACCGAGAATCAGGGCTTCTACGACGTTTACAAGATGGGTAAACCGCGCGTCCATCCCATGACAATTCCCAAGACCATGGCCAATGGCGGCGCCAGCGCGATTTCGCTGAAGTACGGAATCACCGGTCCGGTCTTTACCATCGCGACCGCTTGTTCTTCCTCTGCTCACGCCCTTGGCCAGGCGCTCATGATGGTCCGTTCGGGCATGTGCGATTTCGCCATCGGCGGTGGCAGTGAAGCGCCCATGAGTTACGGAATCCTCAAGGCCTGGGAGGCCATGCGCGTCGTATCGCCCACCGTGTGCCGGCCTTTCTCGAAGGACCGCAACGGCATGATGCTCGGCGAAGGCGCGGCCATGCTCACCATCGAATCCCTCGATCACGCTCTGGCCCGCGGCGCTAAGCCCATCGCCGAAATCGTCGGCTTCGGCATGTCTTCCGACGCCCACCACATTACCCAGCCTTCAGCCGAAGGCGCCGCCAAGGCCATCCGCCTCGCGCTCAACGACGCCGGTATTTCTCCCGAACAGGTGGGCTATGTCAACGCCCACGGCACCGGAACCACCGTCAACGATGTCACCGAAACCCGCGCGCTTCATATGGCCTTCGGTTCCCATGCCTCGAAGCTGGCCATTTCCTCCACCAAGGCGATGCACGGGCACACTCTCGGCGCGGCCGGCGCGCTCGAATCCACCGCCGCGATCATGGCGCTCGCCCATGGCTTCGCTCCGCCCACCATTCATTACAACGAGCCCGATCCCGAATGCGATCTCGACTATGTGCCCAACTGCGCGCGCAAATGCGATTTCGAATACGCAATTTCCAACTCGTTTGCTTTCGGCGGACTGAATGCCGTACTGGCCTTCCGGCGAATCTGAACCCGCAGTCGTGAGCCTCGGTATACACTGAAGGCCGATGTTTTCGAAACCCCCGATTTCACGGCGCGCCCTGCTCCGCTCCTCCCTTTCTTTAGCCGCTCTGCCTTTGCTCGGAGCACCCGGCAAGCGCGCCCTCGGCGTCCAGCTCTATACCGTGCGCGGAACCCTGATGAAGGATTCCGACCATGTGCTCAAGACCATCGCCGCCATCGGCTACTCCGAAATTGAAGGCCAGAACCGGGCCGATCTGATCGCGCTCGCCCCGAAGATCAAAGACCTTGGCATGTCGCTCGTATCCTGCCACGTCGAAACCCCGCTCATCACCGGCGACTGGGATAAGTACAAGGACCTGACCCCGGTCCCCCTCGAAAAGGCGGTCGACAGCCTGAAAGCCATCGGCGTGAAGTATTTCACCATGGCGTACATCAAGCCTGACGCCCGCGGCGCGGACCTCGATTTCTACCGCAAAACCGCCGACAACATGAATCATGCGGCTGAGGTCTGTAAGAAGGCCGGCCTGCTCTTCGCCTATCACAATCACGCCTTCGAGTTCGCCGGTGCGAAAGGCAAGCGCCCCATCGACATCTTCCACTCCCGACTCGATAAGAAACTGGTCAACCTCGAAATGGACGTCTTCTGGGTCAGCGTGGCGGGCAACGATCCGGTCGAGATGATGAAGCTCTGGAAAGGCCGCGTCGGTCTGCTGCATCTCAAGGACATGCAGAAAGGCACCGCGGTTCAGTACTCGGAAAGCGTGCCGAAGACGGCGTTTCAGGAGGTCGGAAACGGCGTCATCAACTTCCCCCCGATCCTCGCCGCAGCCCCCGAAGCCGGCGTCAAACATTACTTCGTCGAACAGGATCAAAGCACCGGCGACCCCCTCGACAGCCTCCGCAAAAGCTTCACCTACCTGCAAACCCTGTGAGGCAGGCAGGTGGGACCGGCGGTTCCGCCGGTCGTCGCATTTCCGAACCGCGACCGTCAGGGAGCGGCAAACGAACAATTGTTTCGTTTAACAGCTTTCATTCCCCCAATGCGATCCTGTTCTAAGTGTCCAATCTAAAGCCGGAACGCGGCCGCAGCGCGGCCTTCCTGGTCGCCTCCGGCATCTTCCTCAGCAAAATCTCCGGCATGGTTCGCGAATTCCTCTTCGCGCGCTATCTCGGCGGACACTCCGACGCCGCCGACGCCTGGCGCGTAGCCTTTCGCATCCCCAACTTCCTCCAGACACTCTTCGGCGAAGGTGTCCTGTCCGCATCCTTCATCCCCGTCTACGCCGGCCTGCTCGCGCGCGGTGAAAAAGAAGAAGCAGGCCGCGTCGCCGGAGCTGTCCTCGCCATCCTCGCCCTCCTCACCTCCGTTCTCACACTCATCGGCATGGCCGCCACGCCCCTCATGGTCGATCTCATCGGCTACAGTTCCCCCGGCCCCAAACGAGACCTCACCATCACCCTCGTCCGTATCCTCTTCCCCGGCGCCGGACTCCTCGTCATGTCCGCATGGTGCCTCGGAATCCTCAATAGCCATCGCCGCTTCTTCCTCTCCTATAGCGTCTCCGTCCTTTGGAACTTCAGCATCATCGGCGCCATGCTCCGCTTCGGCCTGAGGGCCTCCGAATCCCACATGGCCTTTGTCGCCGCCTGGGCCTCGGTAGCCGGCAGCGCGATCCAGATCGTCGCCCAGCTGCCCCTCGTGCTTCATCTGGTCGGCAACCTCAGCATCGGGCTCTGGACCCAGCTGGAAAGCGTGCGCACCGTGATCCGAAACTTCGGGCCGGTCTTCTTAAGCCGCGGAGTCATTCAGATCAGCGCCTATATCGATTCCATCCTCGCCGTTCCCATCCAGGGCGGCCCCGCCATGTTCGGCTACATCGTCAACATCAGCGGCCTTCCCACCAGCCTCTTCGGCATGGCCGTCTCCGCCTCTGAACTCCCCGAAATGTCGAGCGCGCTCGGAACCGGCTCAGAGGTAGCCGCATACCTGCGTAAGCGCCTTGCCAACGGTCTCAGACGAATTACCTTCTTCGTCGTGCCGTCCGTCGTCGCCTTCGCCGCGCTCGGCGACGTTGTTGTGGCGGCCGTACTTCAGAGCGGCCGTTTCAAGCCGGAAGACACCATCTGGGGATGGCGAATCCTCGCCGGTTCCTCCATCGGATTACTCGCCTCCACCCAGGGCCGCCTCTATTCATCCACCTTCTACGCCTTGAAAGACACCCGAACCCCGCTCCGCTTCGCCGTCATTAGAATCGCGCTCACCACCGTGATGGGTTACTTCAGTGCCCGCTCGCTGCCCCAAATGTTAGGACTCACGCCCATGTGGGGCATAGCCGGACTCACCGCCTCCGCCGGCATCAGCGGCTGGGTCGAGTTCGCCCTGCTGCGCCGGTCTCTGGCATCCAGAATCGGCATGGAACCGGTCGGCATAAAATACCTCGTGCGCCTCTGGATCTGCGCCCTCATTGCCGCCGCCGCAGCCTGGGGCATTCGACTCGCTCTGCCCGGAATCGCCGAACCCAGAATCCGAGCCGTGATCGTTCTCATCCCCTACGGCCTCGTCTACCTGCTCCTCGCCGATCCCGGAATGCTCGTCAGGCTCCGTAATAGAATAGCCGTGACTCTAAGGAGAAACGCATGACCCGTCGAGACATCCTGACCGTTGCCGGTTCCGCAGCCCTTCTTTCACCGCTCGCCCGGCCCAGCGCAGCCGACGCCATTCCCAACCCAAAGGGCAAGCGCGGCATGGGCGGCGCCCCCACAGCCTTCAGCGCGCGCAACGGAGGCGGACGAGGTGCAGGTGCAGCCGGCGGCAGAGGCGCTGCGACTCCCGGAGCACCGCGCGCCCCGCGTCCGTTTTCCGATGAGTTCCTCGATTACTGCCACAGCCTCGGCCTCGGCGGCGCCGAAATGGGCACCCCTCCCACCGACCCCGCCGATATCGCGAAGTTCCGCGACAAGATGCAGTCGTACGACATGTACGTCCTCTTCGACATCCCGCTCCCGCGCACCGACGACGATCTGCCGCGCTTCGAGACCCTGGTAAAAGCTGCCGCGGAAGTCGGCGCCTATGGCCTGCATTCCGCCATGACCCAGCGGCGCTATGAAGAATTCAACTCCCTCGCCGATTACAAGAAGAGCTTCGAAACCAACCAGGCCATCGTGGCGCGCGCCGAACCCGTCCTCGCCCGCCACAAACTCCGCCTCGCGCTCGAAAATCACAAAGGCTGGCGCGCCGTCGAGCAGGCCGCCTGGATGAAGCGCCTCAGCAGTGAATACGTCGGCGTCCATCTCGATTTCGGCAATAATGTTTCGTTCCTCGAAGACCCGATGTTTACCCTCGAAACCCTCAAGCCCTGGATCTTCTCCGGCCACATCAAAGACATGGGCGTCGAGAAATACGACAAGGGTTTTCTGCTCTCAGAAGTCCCCATGGGCGATGGCTTCCTCGATTTAAAGAAGATGGTGGACACGCTGCGCGCAAAGAATCCCGACATGCCGCTCGATCTCGAGATGATCACCCGCGATCCCCTCGAAGTCCCCATTTACACCGATAAATACTGGGTCACCTTTGAAGACATCTCCGGCCATCAGGTCGCCCACATGATGGAAATCATCGAGAAGAACCCGCCCAAAAAGCCGCTGCCCCGAACCACCGGCCTTGACCCCGCCGCGCGAAAGAAACTCGAAGAGGATTACAACCTCACCTGCATCAAATACGCGCGTCAAAACCTGGGGCTGTAAAGCATCCAATAAACCACCACCCCGGTCACACTCACATAAAGCCAGATCGGGAAAGTCCATTTCGCGATCGCCCGATGGCTCGCAATTCGCCCCTTCAACCCGCGCGACAAAGTGATAATCGCCAGCACCGGCACCGCCGCCGCCAGCGGAGTATGCGTCCAGAGCACCCAATAATAAAGCGTTGGACTCGGCCCGTGATAATAAACAATCCCCGCGTGATAGTGGTTCAGTAAATAGCAAATCAGAAAGACAATCGAAACCCCAAACGCCGTCAGCATCACCCGCCGATGCATCTGAATCTTCCTGCTCTTAATCAGCAGAAACCCAATCGCCAGCAACACCGCCGCCGTTCCGTTCAACACCGCATTCAAAGCGGGCAGGGAATCGTAAAAATTCACGCAGGTTCCTTCTCCAGCCGTTCGGCATCGCGCGAAATCTTCTCCACCGGATCTCCTTCGGCAATTCCGTAATACCCGCGAATCCGCCCCTTCCGATCCACCAGCGCGAATCGAGTACTGTGCTCAATCTCAGTGCCGACCGTGCCCAGCTTAAACGCGTCCCGATCGAGAAGATTCAGCACATCCTTACTCCCGGTCAGAAAAGACCATCGCGAAGGATCCGCGCTGAATTTCGCCGCATAAGCCGCCAGCACCGGTGTGGTATCGCGATCCGGATCCACCGTAAAAGAAACCAGGTGTACGCCGGCGCCAGTCGCCTTCTGCAGCGCGCGCATCCGGGAACTCATTCGCGGACACGAAGCCTCGCAATTGGTAAACACAAAATCCGCCACCCAAACATGCCCCTGAAGCGAGGCGCTCCCAAACACCTTGCCCCGCTGATCCGTAAGTTCGAACGAGGGCACATCGCCGTACACCTTCAACGGCTTCTGGCATCCCGCCAGCAGGACCATACAACCCAACACCGCCCAGAGCTTCATTCTTAATAAGAAGGTCTATCGAAAACCATCAGCCCATAAATCATCGGCAGATAAATCACCGAAGCCAGCAGCACGCTGCGCGCCCGCGCATTGGTGCGGTCGAAAGCAACCCTCACACCCGTGTATAAGAACCAGATGCCCAGCAGCAGCGAGCCGATGAGATAAATCTTCCCCGACATCCCCAGCAGCACCGGAAACAGGCTGATCGGGATCAAAGTTGAAGCGTAGAGGACGATCTGCCGGCCCGTCGACATGCCATCCGGCTCGACCACCGGCAGCATCCGAATTCCCGCGCGTGCGTAGTCCTCGCGATACATCCACGCAATCGCGAGGAAGTGCGGGAACTGCCACACAAACAGAATCGCAAACAGCGTCCAGGCCTCCGAATTCAACGCCCCGTTGGATGCTGCATAACCCATCAGCGGAGGCATCGCGCCGGGCAGCGCGCCAATCACCGTCGAAAGATGCGACCGCTGCTTGAGCGGTGTATAAACAAACAGGTACGCGGCCAGCGTCAGTGCGCCCAAAAGCCCGGTCAGCCGGTTGACGCCAAAGTAAAGCTCCGCGAAACCCGCCGCCGCCACAACAATCCCGAACCACAGCGCACGATTCGCCGTCAGCTTTCCCGAAGGGATCGGCCGCCCCGCCGTGCGCCGCATCAGCTGATCCGCCTCGCGCTCATACCATTGGTTGAGCGCGGCCGTTCCCGACGCAATCAGCCCGGTGCCCACAATCGTATTGATCAGCAGCCACACATCGGGCCACCCGGTCCACGGATGCCTGTGCCCGAAGTAATAACCCACCCCGGTGCTCATCAGAATGAGCCAGGTGATCCGCGGCTTCGTCAGTGCGATGTAATGGCGCATCAGGAAACTGCTGCGACCCTCGTCGATGAGTAAGCCCGTGACGGAGCCGGCACATTTCGTCGCACCAGAATCGCCAGCGCCACGCTCGTAGCCAGCGTCAGCGCGCCCACAGCCACATGCAGCACCGTAAAAGCGACCATCAGCGGCATAGGCTGCACGGCGTCTGCATAGGCGATTCGGCTCATATAGGCTGCAATTCCGAGGAAAACCTGCGTCATCGTCACGCCGATCAGCGTGAGCGCACCCATTCTCAGCTCGCGATTCCGAGCGTAATGAAGCAGGATGCGCAACGAAACCCAAAGTACCACGAACGTCACAATTGGCGAACCGCAGATATGGTAAATGCTTCCGATCGCCTTATGCCGCGCCGCCGCCCCCAGCGCAAGCTGCGCCAGCACAAACACGGGAGCCGCCAGTGAAAGGCCGCGAATCGGATGCCGCTCATCTTCGTCCACCGAAACCGGCGCGCGCAGCCACCAGCCCGAAGTAAAAATGGCCATTGCAACCGTGGTCGAAAAGAATAGCTGCGCCAAACTCGCATGCGCCGACGAAATCCACCACGGCAGCAGGTAAATCACGGTCAGGCCGCCCAGCGCTCCCTGCACGATCACGGCCACCAAAGCCGCCCCGCCCAGCCACTTCATCCACAGACGCTTCTCAACGATCAGCAACCACACCAGCGACACGATCGTAAACATCCCCACCGTCGTCGCAATCATTCGATGCCCATGCTCATAGAGGATCCCGCCCTCCATCGGAGGCATCAGCTTTCCGTAAGACAAAGGCCAGTCCGGAACCGACAGACCCGCATCCCTGCTCGTCACCAGTCCGCCCGCCACCACCAGCAGCAAGGTGCAGAACGCCAGCAGAATCGACCAGCGATGCAGTCCGCGATGATACTCCCCGCTATGAGCCATAAGTGAAATCGATCTTCGCCGTACCGCTCGGCGCCACCGTCAGCCGGCCTTCTTTACTCCCGTACTTTTCGTGTACGGCCTCAATCGTATAGGTGCCCGGAGGAACGCCCGTGATGCTAAAACTTCCGTCCGCGCCGGTCACCGCAAAGAACGGATGCGGCGACACCGCGATATAAGCCCGCATCCACGGATGCACGCTGCACGTCACCGGAAACAGCGTTTCTTCCACGCTGAACTGTTTATTCTTATGCTCCGCGCGCGGAGGCTGCGACTCGTTCCACGCGGCATTCTTCTCGCACTCCGCATGCACGTTGTGGTTCACCGGATCGTTATTCAGGATCTCCAGGTTCTGCCCTTCCATAATTCCCTGCACATGCGGTTGATAGATGCACCCGGTCTGAGAAAGTTCCGCTGACGTCGCCGGCGGTGTCCAGTGCGCCGGCGCCAGCCCGTCCTTAATATGAACGAACACGTTCCTCAGCGTGCGGTTCGGATTCACCACCACCGTTTGAGCCTTTGCCGGAGTTTTATGCTGGCGCTCGCACTGCGGGTTCGAGGACATATCGATCTCCGCCATCTTCGGCGCGTCGCCTTTAAAAATCACCTGGCCTGTAATAACGCACGCTGTTGCCGGATCCACACGAGCTTCCGGTACCGGAGCGACGGCCTTAAGTTCCGCAGGCGGCGCTGAACCGCTTCCGCATCCCGCCAGACACACCACAAGCGGTAGAAAAAAAACTGGCTGTTTCAAAAGCTCATTTTTGCATATGCATCTTCAG
>Ga0302320_10008696_pt1 | contig 21996 bp, 21 predicted proteins | sample Bog_T0_3_FD_202130 | JGI IMG/M metagenome (GOLD analysis project Ga0302320, IMG submission 202130) | Peat permafrost microbial communities from Stordalen Mire near Abisko, Sweden - Bog_T0_3 | ecosystem: Environmental > Terrestrial > Soil > Wetlands > Peat | place: Sweden: Abisko, Stordalen Mire...
TACCCCCTAATCGCGGGCGGCGAAACCCCACCGCCCTACCATGTTTGGCATGGCCGCACCAACGAGCACCTTTTCTTCGCGCCACGAGGCCGCCACCCGCCAGGTCTTCGCCACCACCCATTGGTCGGTCGTATTGACCGCGGGCCGCAGCGACACCGCCGGCGGCCGCGAGGCCCTCGCCCGGCTCTGTCAATCCTACTGGTATCCCCTCTACGCCCATGCCCGGCGCCGCGGCTGTTCGCCCCATGACGCCCAGGATCTCACCCAGGAATTCTTCGCCCGGCTCCTCGAACGCCAGTCCTTCGCCGGAGCCGATCCCAGCCGCGGCCGGTTCCGTTCATTTTTGTTGACAGCAATGAACAACTTCCTCGTCACGGAATGGAAAAAGGCCCGCGCCCAAAAACGCGGCGGCGGCGAAGCCCTGCTGTCGCTCGATCTGGCCGCTGCGGAGCAGCGTTTCGATCTTGAACCAGCCGCCCGCGACACACCTGACAAGGCCTTCGACAAACAATGGGCGCTGACTTTGCTGGAGGAAGTCCTGAACCTGCTGGAAAAGGAATATCGCCGCGACGGCAAGGGGGACTTGTTCGCCGCCCTCAAACAAACCCTCATGGGCGCACGCGAATCGCAGCCTTATGCGCAACTGGCCGCGGAACTCGGCGTGAGCGAAAGCGCCGTCAAAGTCGCCGTCCATCGCCTGCGCAAGCGCTACCGCGAACTCATCCGCGCCGAAATCGCCCACACCGTCGCCTCCCCCGACGAGGTCAACGACGAAATGCGCCATCTGCTGGCCACCTTGACGCAGTCATAGCACAGGCGTTCACTCTAAGTACCATCGGGGCGCCCACATCCCGGCCCAGTGCCAGAGGAGGTGTTGAAGGCGGCGCTTCGCGCTGGCACTCCAAGACGCGAAGCGTTTTCGCTGGCCGGCGAATTTCGCGAAGCGTTTTGGACTGCGGCGCGCCAGCGCCGCTTTCGAGCGCGCGGTATCCATCCCACGCGCGAACCAAAACAGTATTGAAGTCAGTGCTTACGGGGTCCCGGTCGGGTTCAGAATTTCCCCTTTACTCCCCTCACCTTCTCCCATAGTTTCCGGGGCGAACATTCAGTAAAACTTTAACCCAGAGGACTTACTTGATCACTTTAGGTGTCATCGTCGCCAATCGCGGCTTCTTCCCCGCCCATCTCTGCGATTCGGGCCGCAAGGAAATTCTGGCCACCCTCGAAAAACTCGGCTATGGCGTCGTCATTCTGCCGACCACCGAGACCAAATTCGGCGCCGTGGAATCCATGCAGGACGCCCGCAAATGCGCGGAACTTTTCCGCCAAAACGCCGCCAAAATCGACGGCCTCCTCGTCACCCTGCCGAATTTCGGCGATGAACGCGGCGTCGCCAACACCATCCGCTGGTCCGGTTTGCGCGTGCCCATTTTGGTCCATGCCTTCAATGACGACCCGAAAACCATGACCATCAAGCACCGCCGCGACAGCTTTTGCGGGAAGCTTTCGGTCTGCAACAATCTGCGTCAATACAATCTTCCGTTCAGCCTGACCCGCCTTCACACCGTCAGTCCGGCCCACAAAAGTTTCCGCGCCGACCTCGCCGATTTCGAGGTGACCTGCCGCGTCCTCAAGGCCTTGAAGAATCTTCGGCTCGGCGCGCTCGGGGCGCGCCCGGTCGCCTTCAACACCGTCCGCTACAGCGAGAAACTGCTCGAACAATCCGGCATCACCGTCGAGACGCTCGACCTCTTTGAATTATTCGGCTGGGTCAACAAGATGAAAGACACCGACAAGGCGGTGGAAGCCAAGCTGGCGGAAATCCAGGCCTACGTTTCCGCCAAGAACATCCCGCCCAGCGCCCTGCTCAAGATGGCCAAGTTCGGCGCGGCGGTGGACAAATGGATGAACGATAACTCGCTCAACGCCACCGCCATCCAATGCTGGACCGCCATGGAAGAATTCTTCGGCGTCGTCCCCTGCACGTTGATGAGCATGATGAGCAACCTCCTCCGCAGTTCCGCCTGCGAAGTGGACATTATGGGCACCGTCGCCATGTATGCCATGGCCCAGGCCAGCGGCAAGCCCAGCGCCCTGGTGGATTGGAACAACAACTACGGCGAAGAACCCGACAAGGCCGTCATCTTCCACTGCTCCAATCTCCCGAAGGATATTTTCGTGACCAAGGGCGCGGACGCTCCCGTCATGGACTTCCAGGAAATCATCGCCGGCACCGTCGGCAAGGAGAATACTTACGGCACCGTCGTCGGCCGCATGGCCGCCGCGCCGTTCACCTACCTGCGCGTCACCACCGACGATCTGGCCGGCAAAATCCGCGCTTATGTTGGCGAAGGTGAATTGACCGACGACCCGCTCAAAACTTTCGGCGGCTACGGAGTGGTGCGCATCCCCAGATTCCAGAGCCTGCTCGCCCACATTTGCAACAACGGTTTCGAGCATCACGTCGCGGTCAATCCGACGCACCTCGCCGCCGGAGTCAAAGAAGCTCTATCGAAATATCTCGGCTGGGACGTTTACCTGCACGAGTAGTCCCATTCCGTCGGGAGGGGCGAGCTCCGGCGGGCCCCTAATCGGTTTTTCGAGGCGTCGGAAATGCTCGGAGGTTTCATTGAGAAAATGGAGGCTCGCAGGATCTCGCCCCTCCCGATTATTAATGAGGTGCGGGATCCCCATTTCAGCTTCACATTTTTGCCGAGCGGTACGAAATGGCTGGCGTTCATCAATGAAATGGCAGGATCCAGCACGGCCTTCAGCGGATAATTCGCGCATGGAATTGAACCTTTTCACCCACAGACGCGATTGATATATAGATGGTCACTACGGGCAATCCCGCTGAACCTGTAACTGCCGATGAACTCCTTGCCCGCGCGCGGAACGGAGACGCGGAGGCCTTTTGCGAATTGGCGGTTCAGCACGAGCACCGCCTTCTGCAGCAGGCGCGCGGATTATGCGGCGATCTGGAGATCGCCGAGGATCTGGCTTCTGAAACTCTGGTGGAAGCATGGCGCAGTCTGGCCCGCTACAATCAATCATGCCGGTTTAGCACCTGGCTTTTTTCTATCCTGTTGCATCGCCATCAGAACAACCTGCGCCGCGCCCGTTCGCGACCGGTTCCCCTGGCTCATTTGCCCGTCAACGAGGCGGCGGCACATCAGCAGATTCAGGAAAATGTTCCAGCCGCCAGCTTGTCCCCGGCGGAGGCAGCCCTGCGAGCGGAAACGGAAGACCGCTTGCGCAGCGCCATCGAGTCGCTGCCGGTGAGGCAGCGGCAGGTTGTCCTGCTCCGCTTTTTCCAGGACGCCTCCCTGCCGGAAATCGCGGACTTGCTCCACTGCTCGAACGGCACCGTAAAATCACGGCTCCATTACGCCTTGGCCAAACTTCGAGAAATGGAGGGCGAACTGAACCTTTCCGACCTGCGAAGTGATACACAAATATGAAAATGCTCGATCAAAAATGCGGAAAATGCCGCAAGGCGATCATTCGTGACGCTGCCGGCGCGTTGCCGGCGGAGCAACGATTGGACATGGAACTCCACCTGGCCAACTGCGTTGCCTGCCGGGCCTGCTCCAGTGAGCTGCGCGCGGTGGCCGACGGATTGAGGAGGCTGTCCGCGCAACCCGTAAACCCCGATCCGCACTTCCGTTCGCGCTGGACCGCAGCCGTCAAGAAGGCCGGGCGGCCCAAGTCATGGCAGCGGGCGGCGGCGGATTTAATTGAGGGGATCCGGTTAATGGTGTTGCGAAACCGCCGGACTATCGCGGGGCTGGCTCCGGCATGGGCCTTGATATTTCTATTCAAGCTTACCGCGCCGGATGTGGTTGGGCCTGCGCCCAGGACCGTGGCGCGTTCGCCCATTGAGATCTTCCGGGCACTTAAGGCCGGGAACAACATGCAGGTCACATTCGCCCGGATGAATCAAGATCCCTTGCCACGGAAGGCTCCGGCCGCGGCGCCTCGAAGCAGTCGCACGACGACTCAACCGGTGACTTTCCGGCGGGAATCCGGGATTAATCCAGAACCAATTTTCCTTTCGTGAAAAAACTCCTTCCTGGCCCTCCCAGCTTCCGGCAACGCGCAATCGCTTCCATCCTGTTCGCCGCCCTGTCAGCCATGATCCTCGTGTGGATGGCCGGGAACGGCGGGCGGTTCCAGATCATCTGGTTGTCTGGCGCGCTTTTTTTGGCCTTCTCTTCCGTCTGTTTCGCGGCCGTTTGGCGGCATGGGGGTCGCTGGTTTTTCAGCCGGTGGGCGCTGCGCTTTCACGCCGGGGTGGCGGCGACTCTGATCACGCTCGTGGTTTTATTTTATACCGAAGAGAACTGGCGCGGCAAACGGGCCTGGTCCGCCTTGCAGCGTGAGGCCGCCGCCCGTGGCGAGTCAACGGATTGGAGTTCGCTGGCTGCTCCCGCCGTTCCAGCCGATCAGAACTTCGCCAAAGCGCCGGGCGTGGCTGAGTTGCTCTCCTTGACCAATCAGCCCAATTCCACCTGGCCGTACCGCTACGGCTTTGAGAACAGGACAAGCTGGGCCTGGCAGCAATTCACCGACTTGGTTTGGTGGCAAAAGTTTTTCCGCGACCGCGCGGAAAATTCAGTGCCTGCCGAACGAAGGGCGGACACCCTGACGTTCCCGGCGACGCCTGAGCCGCAAACGCCGGCCGCCGACGTGCTGTTTGCGCTGGACAAATATGCCCCCAGTCTGGCCACCTTCCGCGCCGCCAGCCAACGGCCGGCACTGCGCCTGCACGACGACTACAGCAAGGACTATCCTTATACGCTGGAAACTGATTTGGGCTTGGAATCGCTCCTCTCGTTGGGCCATCTGCTCTGCCTGCGCGCTTCGGCAGAACTACAGCAGGGACAGAACGAAGCAGCCTTTCAGGACGTCCTAGCGGCTTTGCGCCTTGCCCACCTTGTGCAGGATGAACCTTACCATTACGCACAATGGCGTCCCTTGGCGACGATGCAGTTCTGCCTTCAGCCGGTCTGGGAGGGCTTGGCGGCGCATCGCTGGAATGATCAGCAACTCGCGGCGCTCCAGAAACAATTAGAGGGACAGGACTGGCTCGCCGATTACCGCCGGAACGTTCCTGGCGACACGTTGGCGATGTTGAGCCTGATTGACCAGGTGCTGGCCTTCGCGGAGGGCCGGTCTTCGGAATTTGCCCGGCTCGATCCAGGGTCCGAGGGTGTGGGCTTCTGGGGCTGGGTGGTAAGAACCCTCTATCCCGTCGGCTGGCTTTACCAGGACAAAACGCAGACCTGCCGCTTCGCCCAATGCTTCGCGGATCCTCTCGTTGCCGCGTCTTACCGAAACGAGGCGCGAGATAAACTGGAAGCGGAGGACCGGAGCTTCACCGACCCCATGTTCGTTGTCCTCGTGCTGCCGACGTTACGCCGCATATACGAAGGGCACGCGGTGGAGTCTTTGCTGATGCAGACATTTTTTCAGCAAGCAGCCACCGCGTGCGCGCTGGAACGGTTCCGCCTGGCCCAAGGCCAATATCCTGCCACCCTCGAAGCGCTGACGCCGGTTTATCTGGCACAGGTTCCCGCCGACATTCTCGCGCCGCCGCCGGCAAAATTGAAATATCTCCGCGCACCCGATGGAGGTTTCAAGCTCTATTCCGTTGGGCTCGACGGCGTGGACAACGGCGGCAAGGTCAATTCATCCTTCGACCCGCATTTGGACATTGTGTGGCAGTTAAGCAAAGCCGATTCCGACCTGATTTGGATCCAGCCTGGACCACGCTGACCGTTTTGAGTTCACATTGTTGGGCATGTAGCAAAAATTGGCAGACATTTGCCAAAATGCGTGGGGGCTCCGGGCAGTTTCGTCACCAGAATGATACCAGGAAGCACAGCTTGTGAACACGTGTGGCTTCCGCCGGAGAATGACGATGTATTAGAGCCGAAGTTTCCGCGATCCACTGTAATTAACAAGACATGGGCCGTAAACTCACCACCTGCACGTTCTGTGGTACTGGCTGCGGAATCTATCTGGAGACCGCAGGCGACCGGATTGTTGGGGCTTACCCCAGCATGTCGCATCCGGCCAACGAGGGGAAAATATGTGTCCGCGGCTGGCATGTCCATGAAGTGGCCAGTTCCCCGGACCGCCTCACCAGCCCGCTGCTGCAGAAGAACGGCAGCTTTGAGAAAACCACCTGGGACGAAGCCTTCGCTTTTATTGCCGCGCGCTTGAAGAAAATTCGGGACCAGTACGGTCCCGAGTCGTTGGCCTTCCTCGATTCGCCGCGCTGCTCCAACGAGGAAGCCTACCTGTTGCAGAAGCTGGCGCGCACGATCATCGGCACCAACAACGTGGATCACGGCGCCGGCGTCTATTGCAACAACTCCCTCAACGTCCTGCTGGAAATGACGGGCATTCCCGCCGCCAGCAACTCCATCGGAGAACTCGAACGGAGCGACGTGATCATTGTTGACGGCGTTGATTTGGGGAGACAATTGCCCACCGTCGGCGGCTGGGTCATTCGCGCCAAGCTCAAGGGCGCGCGGCTGATTGTCATCGATTCCCGCCGCCATCGCGTGGCGGAGAACGCCGACCTCTTCTTGCAGATCAAGCCCGGCACGGAATCCGTTCTCTACGGGGCGATGGCCAAGGTCATCGTGGATCGCGGCCTGATGAAGCTGTCCTTCATCAAGGCGCGCTGCGAGGGGTATGAGGCTTTTCTGGGCCGCGTTCGGGATTACGATCTGCTGCAGGCAGCGGGGGTTTGCGGCGTGCCGGCGGAGTCAATCGAAGCGGCCGCGCTGACCTACGGGCGGGCGCGGGCGGCGGTGATACTCTATTCGACCGGCATCGAAGCGCGCGACGAGGACACCATTCGCGGCCTCATCAACCTCGCCCTGCTCACCGGCAACTTTGGCCACGAAGGCGCCGGAGTATTTCCGTTGACCGAACACAACAATTTGCAGGGAGTGTGCGACATGGGCATGTTGCCGGACCGGCTGCCCGGGTACCAGGCCGTGGCCGATCCCAAGGCGCGGGCGACGCTGGAAGGCATCTGGCAGGCGAGAATTCCCGCCACACCGGGCGTCGGCGCCGGCACGTTGTTCGCGAACGGCGGAAGCACGCCAATGAAGGCGCTCTGGCTGGGGCGCTACGACCCGGTCAGCACGGCGTTCTTCGGCGATGCCGCGGACGCCCTGGACCGTTGCGACCTGGTGGTGATGCAACATTTGTTCATGACCGATTCGGCGGAATTTGCCGACGTGGTGCTGCCGACCACGGCCTTTGGCGAAGAACGCGTTTCCTTCACCAGCGCCGAGCGGCGGATTCAAATCGCTGAACAGGTGATTGACCCGCCCCCAGGACCGATGCCGGCCTGGGAACAACTGACCCGTTTGGCCCGCGCCATGGGCGCGGACTGGAAGTATGAGTCGGCCGCGGAGGTGATGCACGAGATTGGCCAGGTTATTCCATTCTACGGCGGAGCCAGCTACGAGAACCTCTTGCGCGAATACGGCCGCCAATGGCCTTGCACCACGGACCACCCGCTCGGCACCGCGCGCCTTTTCGCCGATGCAGAAATCGGCCATTCGTTCAAATTTGCTCCTGTGGCCTGCCCGCCCACCCCGGCCGGAAATCCCGACGGCTTCCCCTTCGCGCTTGTCTTCGGACATTCACTTTATTATTGGCACCAGAACATTCTGATCAAGCGGAGCGAAACCCTGAAGCGCGAGTACCGGCTCTTGCTGCTGGATTATCCGGATGGCTTCGTCGAGATCAACACAGAAGACGCCAAGCGTCTCGGCATCCGCGACGGCGGCCGCATCCGCCTCAGCACCGCCACCGGCTCGCTCACCTCGACGGCGCGGGTCACATCCGAGGTTCGCGGCGGAACGGCCTTTGTGCCATACTTTGTGCGGCAATTGAAACGGGAAATGCTCGGAGCGGCGGAAGACGGCCGGGCGCTGGTCCCGGTACGCGTGGAAAAGGAGGCGGCATGAAAGCGCGCATCGTCAAGTCCGCGGATGTTTTGAAGATCGTGGATTTGCTCCGGGAACGCGCCTATGAGGTGACGGCGCCTTTTTGCGGGCGCGGGCGGGACAGTTGTTTTGACATCGTGACGGAGGCCAATCGCGCGCAGGTACAGATACATTTGCCCAATCCCTACTATCCGCCCAAGCGTTTCGTTTTTCCTCACATCGAGCGATTGATGACCGTTCGCAAGGAAAACGGGGAATTGAAGATGGAGCCGGCTTACGCGGAAACCCGGCGCGCCATTTTCGGCATTCGTTCCTGCGACGTCGCCGGTCTGTGGCATCTCGATCGCTTTTACCTCGGCCGGGATTTTCGGGATGTCTATTACGAAAAGCGGCGGAGGAATCTTTTCCTCGTGAACGTTGTTTGCACCGATCCGGCGCGCGACCTCGGCGACGACTGTTTCTGCCTGTGCGCCGATACGGGTCCGGCGGCGCGCGACCATTTCGATTTGCAACTGATGGATTTGGGCGACGACGAATTCATGGCGGTGGCCGGCACCGTGGCCGGGGAAGAGCTTTTTTCCGCGCCGATTTTTCACCCAGGCACCGCCGCACACGTGGAACGGCGCCGCGTCATTCTGGCGGAGGTCCGCAAGAGCTTCCGCACAACGACCAGTTGGTTTCCCGCCACCGTTCGCTACGTGTCGCAGGGCGGGATCACCGATGCTACCTGGGAGGAAATCGGCAAACGCTGCCTCGAGTGCGGCGGCTGCACTTACGTTTGTCCCGCCTGCACTTGTTTCACGGTCTCCGATCGTCAGGTGGGACCGAACGAAGTCGAGCGCGTACGCATCTGGGATTCTTGCGCCCTGAGCGGGTTTACCCGCATGGCCGGGGGATTTAATCCCCGCCGCGCCGTGCATGACCGACGCAACCGGCGCTTCTTCCGCAAACTGGCCTATTACTTTATCCAGCGCGAATTGTCCGTCGCCTGCGTCGGCTGCGGGCGTTGCGCCGCCGTCTGCCACGGAGACATCGGCATGCCCAGCGTTGTCGAAATGATCCGGCGCGGAGCGCCAGAAACCGCCAAAAATGAACCCGTCCCAAACTGAGAATATCTATCTGCCGAAGCTGGCGGTGTTGGACCGGGTGGTGGACGACATCCCAGAGGTGAAGACTTTTTATTGGCGCTTCCAGGATGCGGCGGCGCAGGCGGAATTCAAACAGTTCCGCCCGGGCCAATTCGCCCAAATCTCCCTCTTTGGCGTGGGCGAATTCCCGGCCTCGCTGCCGCCCAGCCCGACCGAAGACGAGACTTTTTTCACCATCCGGCAAGTCGGCAGTTGCACTTCCGCGTTGCACCGGCTGAAGCCGCACGACCAGTTCGCCGTGCGCGGCCCTTACGGCAACGGCTTTCCGATGAAGGATTACGAGGGGATGAACCTCACTTTCGTTGCCGGCGGCATCGGCCTGATTCCCCTGCGCTCCTGCATCGTTTATGCGCTGCAGCACCGGGCGAAGTATGGCCGCATCCAGGTTTTTTACGGCGCGAAAACTCCCGGCGAACTGATGTACCTGCCCGATTTGCGCGCCTGGGAAAAATCCGGCGCCATGGAGTGCCATCTCACGGTGGACCGGGCCGCAGACGGCTGGAAAGAAAACGTGGGTGTGGTGGGGAGTCTCTTTAAGAGACCAGGCGTGAATGTGCCGGTGGAAAATACCACCGCTTTTGTCTGCGGCCCGCCGATCATGTTCCGCTTTGTCATCAAAGACCTGCTCGCGCTCGGTTTCAAGGAGCGCAACATCGTCTCCACCCTCGAACGGTACATGAAGTGCGGCGTGGGCAAGTGCGGCCACTGCTGCATCGGCGTCGCCTATATTTGTGTGGACGGTCCGGTTTTCACCTACGAAGAAATCAAAAAACTGGGGGAGGATATATGACATCCGGTTTGCGCCAAAAAATCATGTCTGCCATGCGGGGCCGCGTTTGTTTCATGGGCCTGGGCGAAGTGGACGGGGGTGACGACGGCTTCGGGGTGCGGCTGGCGGAAAGGCTTGGCCGGGCCGGGCGGTTTGATGTGGTCATCGGCGGCACTGCTCCCGAGCGGGTGGTTGGCCGTTGTATTGACAAAGGGTTCGATCACCTCGTCTTTCTGGATGCGGCCGAAATTGGCGCCATGCCCGGTTCGGTGGTCTTTCTCAATTCCCGGGAAATGGCGGCGAAGTTTCCCCAAGTTTCAACGCACCGCCTTGCGTTGGGAATGCTGGCCAAGTATGTCGAAGCTGGCGGCGCCAGACGCGCCTGGCTGCTGGGCGCCCAGCCGGCCTCCTTGAAACCCGGGAACGCGCTTTCGCCCGCGATCGAAAAGACCCTCGATCTGCTCGCTGAAATGCTTGACAGCATCCGGTCGGAAGGAATTGAAACATGATGACTCCCGAACAGGCCGTCTTCGCCTCCATCCTCATCTGCCTGGCGGGGGCGGTGCTAACGTGGCTGGTCGCGAAGAACCGGCTGGTCGCGGGATGGCTGGCCTTTCTGGTCACAGCCACGACCGCCACGCTGGTTTTCTTTGCCGTGGCGACGGTGCTGGCCGGCCATGCCTCCCCGGCCTCGGAGGCATTTCTCACCGTGCCGTCCATCGGCTTCGCCCTGCGCCTGCATGTAGATGGGTTGACCGCGCTGTTCCTGATGCTGGCGGCGTTGATCGCGTTGCCGGCCTCTTTCTATTCCATCACTTACATGAAGCACTATGGTGATTATGGTGTCGCGCGTTATTATCCCTATTTCCTTCTCTTCCTGGCGGCGATGTACGGTTTGCTCAGCACCACGGACATGATGTGGTTCTTCCTCATTTTCTGGCAGATGATGACGCTGCCCGGTTATGCGCTGATCCGTTTCGAGCACAGAAAGCCGGAGAACATTCGCGCCGCCAACAAATATCTGTTGATGATGCAAATTGCCTGCGCGGCGACGCTAATTGGGGCGGAAATTCTGGCCGGCGCGGGCGCGTCCGCCAATGCCGTCGCCGGGGTGAAATATGATTTTGACACCGTCAGTGCAAATCTGCCGGCGCTGTTGCATGCGCAATCCGCGCTGGCCGCGCTGGCGTTCACGCTGTTCCTGGTCGGCTTTGGGATCAAGATGGGGATGTGGCCCTTCGGTCAGGTCTGGCTCCCGGACGCCCACCCGGCCGCGCCGTCGCCGGTGAGCGCCCTGCTCTCCGGCGTCATGATCAAGACGGGCGTCTATGGCTTGATGCGCTATTTCCTCTGGCTCGTGCCGGCCGGCGCGCTGCCTGACTTTCCCCTCCGCCGCTGGGGCGTGGTGGTGACGGTATTGGGGACGATCACGCTTTTCACCGGAACGATGCAGGCGCTGAAGCAGGACCAAACCAAACGGCTGCTGGCCTTTCACAGCATCGGACAGGTTGGCTACATCCTGCTTGGATTCGGGACCTGCATGGCGTTGCTGCCGTCCGCGGGGCCGGGAGTGGCCGCCCTCGCGGCCCTTGGCCTGATCGGCGCCCTCTTTCACACCTTAAACCACGGCATTTTCAAAGCGCTCCTTTTCCTCAACGCGGGCTCGATGCTCCACGCCACCGGCACCCAGAATCTCAATAAAATGGGCGGACTGCTCAAGTACATGCCCGTCACCGCCGCGACTGCTCTCATCGCTTCGCTGTCCATTTCCGGCGTGCCGTTGTTCAACGGTTTCGCCAGCAAATGGAGCATCTACGTGGCGGCGGTGCAGGGCGGAAGGATGGAAGGCTGGCTGTGTGTCTGCGCCGGCCTGGCCATTTTGACGAGCGCGCTGACGCTGGCGTCGTTCGTCAAATTCTTTGGCGCCAGTTTCCTGTCAAGAACAAGCGGGTTGGTGAAGGAAAAAACGGAACAGGGCCGGATCGAGGTCGGGGTGATGATGCAGATTCCGCAGGTGTTACTCGCGGCAATCTGCGTGGTTTTGGGAATCGTGCCGGCGCTTGCTTACGGTTTGATCCACCAGGCATTGGTGGCCAGTCCGCAAGGTTTCGGCCAGGCCCTCGGCAACGCTTCGACTTCGCCGGACAACTTGTGGGACGGGATTGCCGGGATCGAGGCGCGCTCGGTTTTCGTTCCGTTGATTCTGGTGGTCGTCCTGGGGCTGGCCTTTCTTGTGGCGAGCTTTGTTTCCAGGCTGGGCGGAGCGCCCCGCCGGGCGGCGGCGCCGTGGCTCTGTGGTTACGCGCGCGAGGCCGAATGCAATCGTTATGTAGCGCACGGCTTTTACGGCGAGATCAAACGTTACTTCCACTGGCTCGGCGGTCTGCCCGAACCGCGTCCGGTGAAGTCCGCGGAACCGAAGGAACCTCGACCATGATCGCGCGCGAAAAATTGGACCAGTTGAAGGCCCGCTGGGGAGCCGCCATCCGGCGGGCGGACATCCCCTCCGACCGCAGCCTGTTCGTTTTCGTGGAAGCGTCCGCGTTAAAGTCCATCTGTCAATACGTTTTTCGCGAGCTGGACGCGCGCTATGTCATCAGCATTGGCGCGGATGACCGGCCGTTTTCCGGTTCGTTCATGGTGGCGCACAATTTCGCGTTTGATCGTGATCACCTGCTTTGCAGCATTTTGACGAACCTTCCCGCTGACGATCCCAAGGTGGAAAGCATTTCCGACGTGGTGCCGCCGGCGAATTGGGCGGAACGGGAATTGCGGGATCTGGTGGGCATCGAGTTGACCGGCCATCCCTACCCCAAACGCCTGGTCCTGTCGGACGGCTGGCCGGACGGTGTCCACCCGCTGCGAAAAGACGTGCCGTGGAATTTCGTGCCGGACGATTACGACGATGCGCGCGAATTCAAATTCGACGAACCGCCCGAAGGCTGCACGGTGGTGCCGTTTGGCCCGTTTCATCCCACCCTCGATGAACCGGCCCATTTCCGCCTCTACGTCGATGGCGAAAGGGTGCGTGGGTGCGAATACCGCGGTTTCATGGCCCATCGCGGAATCGAGAAGCTGGCCGAATCGGTGCTCAGTTACAACGACATTCCAATCATGGCCGAGCGCATTTGCGGCATCTGCGGCTGCGTCCATAACGTCACCTACGCGCAGGCCGTGGAAAGCGCCGCCGCCTTGCGGGCGCCGCCCCGCGCGGAGTATCTCCGCACCATCATGTTGGAGTTGGAGCGGCTGCACAGCCATCTCCTCTGGGTCGGGCTGGCCTGTCATATCGTTGGTTTTGACACCTTGTTCATGCAATGCTTCCGCATCCGCGAACCGGTCATGTGGGTGGCGGAAAAAATCACCGGCAACCGCAAGACTTACGGACTTTGCGTCATCGGCGGCGTGCGCCGGGATTTGACCGGGGAATTAAAGGCCGAACTGCAACAAGTGCTGACCCGCCTTGAAGCGGAGTGGCAGACCGTGACCGGCGCGGTGTTGAAAGACCGCAACATCCAGCAGCGCACGCGCGGAGTCGGAGTCGCGGATCGCAGTCTGGTGAAGGAAGCGGCGTTGATTGGACCGGTGGCACGGGCGGCGGGGGTGGATATTGATTGCCGGCGCGACCATCCTTACGCCGCCTATGACCGGGTCGCCTTCGACGTCATCACCGCCGGCGACGGGGATGTCTGGTCGCGGGTGGTGGTGCGGGCGCGGGAAGTTTTCGAGTCAATCAAAATCATCCGCCAGTGCCTCGACAAAATGGAAAGCGGTCCGATTCAGTTGGACTTGAAAGACGAATTGCCGGTCGGCCGCCTCGGTCTGTCCTCGGTCGAAGCTCCCCGCGGCGAATGCCATCACTTCGTCATCACCGGCGAAAACAACCGGCCGCGGCGCTGGCGGGTGCGCGCCCCCACCTATCAGAATCTCCAGGGCGTCCCGGTGATGATCAAGGACCAGCAACTGGCCGACATGACGATTACACTCGGCAGCATTGATCCCTGTTTCTCCTGCACCGACCGTCTCGAAACCATCGACGTCAGCTCGGGAAAAATCAAAGTTTGGTCGCCGGAAGAACTGCTCAACCTGGGACGAACCAAGAAAACGTCAATATGAACAGCACCTTGATATGGGCGATTGCCGGTGGTTTGGCCAACGTCGCGGTGGTCCTGCTCATTGCGCCGTTGTGCGAAGGCGTGCTGCGAAAAGTCACGGCCCGACTGCAATCGCGCCAGGGTCCGCCGCTGTGGCAGCCTTATTTTGACCTGCTAAAATTGCTCGGCAAGGAGGACATCGAATCGGGTGAATCGCCCGGCGTGCAGCGGTTCGTCGCCCGGCTGGCGCTGGCGGCGGTGTTGACGCTGGCCTGTCTGGTGCCGATGGGATTTCCCGCGCCGATGAACGGGGCGGGCGATGTGATACTGCTTATCTACTTGTTGACACTGTGCGGGATTTGCACGTTGCTCGGCGGACTGGCGGCGGGGTCCACCTATTCGCTGCTCGGCATCGGGCGCGAGATGATGACGATGATCGCGCTCGAACCCTTGTTTGCCATCGCCCTCCTCATCGGCGCGGTCCACGCGGGATCGTTCCGGCTGGACACAGTCTTGAACGGCTCGGTTTATGCAACCGCCGGCATTCCGTGGTCAGGTTTGATTCTGCTGGTGGTGATGGTGCTCTCGTTCCAGGCGTTTGTGCAAAAGCTGCCCTTCGACATTTCGGAGGCGGAAACCGAGATCATGGAAGGCCCGCTGGTGGAGTACTCCGGCCCCAAGCTGGCCCTTTTCAAATATGCACAGATGGCGCGGCTGGTGGTTCACAGCGGATTGTTCATCGCGCTGTTTGTCCCGTGGGGATCGAGCCTGCCGTTCCCGCTCGGCTGGCTGCTGTTTTGGGCCAAAGTGCTCGTGCTGGTGTTGTTGGTGACGGCCGTTGCCGCCACGCACGCGCGTTACCGGATTGACCAGGCGATTCGTTACTTCGCCGGATTGCTGGCGGCGGCGTTCGGCGCCCTGGCCCTGGCGGGTTACGGATATTGACGAAAATAGAATCATGTCTCTCGCAAGCAAATTCAAGGAAGCGATGGTCGGACTGAAAGCCGGACGCGTGACGCTGGATTATCCGGCGCATCCGCGGCCGGTGGCGGGGAATTTTCGCGGCCGGCCCGTCTTCGATGCGCAAAAGTGCATCGGCTGCGCGGGCTGCGCGAACAACTGTCCGGCGCGGGAAATCCTTGTGTTTGACGTCTGCCAGGAGATTCGCATTCTGAAATACCTGGGCCGGCGCTGCACCTATTGCGGGCGTTGCGCGGATGTTTGCCCGGAAAAGGCGATCACGATGAGCCACGAGTTCGAGACCGCCACCAACAAAATCGCCGACGTGCAGCAGACCCTGGATTTGTTCATGAGCACCTGCCAGCGTTGCGGGCGTTGTTTCAAGGAAAGTTCGCCCCTGGAACAACTCAAGCTCAAAGGCTACCGCTTCGACGACCTGAACAACGAACGCTGGATCTTCCGCTCCCGCGCCTACCTGGAAAGCGAGCCGGTGGTGGACGACATCAAAATCGAACTGGATTGATCCGTCATGCTGAAAAACCTCTGCCAGAAAATGTTCGGACGGTCGCTCTGGGTCTATCACGCCAACAGCGGGGGCTGCAACGGTTGCGACATCGAGGTGCTCAACGTGCTGACACCGTACTACGACGTCGAGCGTTTCGGCATCAAACTGGTCGGCTCACCGCGCCACGCGGACGTCATGCTGTGCCAGGGTCCGGCCACGCGCGCCACGGCCCGAGCCTTGCGGAACGCCTACGAAGCGATGCCAACTCCGAAACTCGTGTTCGCCATCGGCGGCTGCGCCTGCGGCGGCGGCATCTGGCATGACACTTACGCCGTGCTCGGCCCGGTGGAAAAAGTCATCCCGGTCAACTTCTACATTCCCGGCTGTCCGCCGCGGCCCGAGGCCATCATCTACGGCGTGGCGGTGGCCGTTGGTTTGGTGGACAAGAAAGTGGCGCCGGTTGAGTTCAAACTGCTGGAGATGCCCGTCCCGCGTTACCATCCGGCCGATCTTCGCGGTCGGGACGAAATGGTGGTCTATGCGAAGGCGGAGAAACTCTAGCCCATGCACGAATACTCCATTATGCAGAGCGCTTTGAACCAGGCCTTGCAGGAAGCCCGGCTGGCCGGGGCCGCGCGCGTCCATGAAGTCAGGCTGCGCATCGGGGTTCTGAGCGGAGTTGTGCCGGAAGCGCTCGAATTCGCCTTTGAGGCGCTCACACCGGGAACGCCGGCCGATCACGCCCGGTTGACCATCGAAAATGTGCCGGCGCAATTCTGGTGTGCCGTCTGCGGCAAGGAGTTCGTGTCGGCCAACTTGTATTCCGAGTGTCCCGATTGCGGAAGTCCCAGCAACGAACTTCGCGCCGGACGGGAACTCGAGTTAAGCGCGATCGAGGTGGACAATGACTGAAAAACGCGACTGGCGCCGCGCCGCGATGTCGAGAAAGCAAAAAGCGGACAGCTTATGCCAAGCAGTGTGTAGTGGAAAACCGCCGCTTGCGGCATGTCATGTACATCATTCCATCTTGTTGCATTGGGGGCATTGGCGGCGCAATAAAGTTAGTTTTGCTAATTTATGTTGCATATATGAATAAGCTGTTCTTCATTTTATGAAGATGGAAGGCAAATATATATGATGCTCGTGCTCGCCTTGGTGCTGGTCCCGTGTTTGGCCGGCGTGATTCTATTTTGCCTGCGGGCGGAGAGGCCGCGCCGGACGGTGGTGGTGGCGGTCACGCTGGCGGTTTGCGCGGGATGCGTCGCACTGGCCTGCCGACCACCGCTGGATTTGGGAGAACTTCCGGTGAGCCGCCACGCCATCAACCTCGGCATGACGGCGATCGAGGCGCTAATGGGACTCTACATACTCTATGTCGGCGTGCGCGCGAGGCATTTTCTGATTGTCGCGCTGATGCTGGCGCAAGGCGCGGTCGTGGGTTGGTTTGAATGGACGGCGGGGGCGGATGCGGACGCGGGCCTCGCTTTGTTCGTGGACAAGTTTTCCATCGTCATGGCGTTGATCAACGGCATCGTCGGCGGCGGCATCTGTCTTTATGCGCTCGGTTACATGCGCGAGTACCACACGGAGGCGCATCGCGATGTTCCCGACCGCCGGCCGTTGTTTTTTTCGCTGCTCTTCGTTTTCATGGGTGCCATGTTCGGTCTGGTTTTTGCCAACGCTTTGCCGTGGCTGTTCTTCTTCTGGGAAATCACTACGTTGTGTTCCTTCCTGCTCATTGGTTACACGCAGACAGAGGAGGCGCGAAGGAACGCCTTGCGGGCGCTGGTGATGAATCTGGCCGGCGGATTGAGTTTCGCCCTGGCGATGGTTTGGTTCTACCGGAATTCGCATACGCTCGGATTGCAACAGTTGATTTACTCGGGGCACGCCATCGCCCTGCTGCCGGCGGCTTTGCTCTGCTTCGCGGGCATCACGAAAGCCGCGCAGTGCCCGTTCTCGAGCTGGCTCCTGGGCGCCATGGTGGCGCCGACACCGGTTTCGGCGATGCTGCACTCCAGCACGATGGTCAAGGCCGGGGTTTATCTGGTCTTGCGCATGGCGCCAGTCATCACGGGCACGACGGTCGGTCTGATGGTGGCGGTGGTCGGCGGAGTGACGTTTCTGTATGGTTCGCTGGCGGCCATTACCACGCCGGAAGCCAAACGCGTGCTGGCGTATTCCACGGTGGCCAACCTGGGCCTGGTGGTGCTGTGCGGCGGCATTGGAACCTACGAAGCCGTCTGGGCCGGGGTGTTGCTGATTATTTTCCACGCCACCGCCAAGTGCCTGCTGTTCCTCTGCGTGGGCGTGGTCGAGCACAAGCTGCACAGCCGCAATATCGAGGACATGTCGGGACTTATACTTTACATGCCCCGGGTCGCCGTGATGATGATGATCGGCATGGCCGGCATGTCGCTGGCGCCCTTCGGAATGCTCATCAGCAAATGGGCCGCGCTGCGCGCCGTCGTCGATGCCCATCCCCTGCTCTGCTTCTTCATCGTCTTTGGCAGCTCGGCCACGTTGTTCTTCTGGGTGAAGTGGATGGGAAAACTGGTGGAGGTGGTCCGGCCGCAAAGCCGCTTGATCAAGGAAATCTCGCTGGATGAATCGGTCGCGCTTTACGGCCTGTCCCTGGTAACCTTCACGGCCTGTTTGTTCTTCCCGTTCTTTTCCACGCAGTTCATCGAGCCCTACGTGGCCGGTATCTACGGCGAGTCCGGTTTCCTGGGCCAGGGCAACACGCTCATCATGGTGATCATGATGGTGGTGGTGATGCTGTTCCCTTTGAGCTTCCTGAGCCACGGCCGCGGGGTGAAGCTGGTGGACCCCTACCTCGGCGGCGGCAACCTCCAGGGCGGCCCGAGTTTCGCCGGAGCGGCCGGAGAAGTCGAAAATGTAACCCTCCACAATTACTACATGACCAGCATCATCAACGAAATCCTGCTCACCCGCGTCGCCGGGCTCTGCGCCGTCGGGTTGCTGCTGGCGATGTTTGCCTCCGCACTCTTATGAACGCCTGGCTCCGATTAATCGTGTACCTGGTGGCGGCTCCGGTCATCGGCGGTTTGCTGGCGGGATGGGACCGCCGGGTTTCCGCCCGCATGCAATCACGGCAAGGCCCGCCGATCCTGCAGCCCTTTTACGACGTGCTCAAACTCTGGCAGAAACAGAACCTCGCCGTTTTCCCGTCGCAGAACTATTACATTTTGTCCTTTCTGCTGCTGGTGATTTTCACCGGAGCGCTCTTCTTCGCCGGCTCGGACCTGCTCCTCGTCATCTTTGCGTTCACCACCGCCGCGATTTTCTTCGTGCTGGGCGCCTACAAGGCCAGCTCGCCCTACAGCTTCATTGGCGCGGAACGCGAACTCATTCAAATCATGGCCTACGAACCGATGGTCTTGTTGACGGCCATTGGAATGTACATGGTTACGAAAACTTTTTATGTCCGCGGCATCGCCAGCCACGGCACCATGCTGGTCCTGGTGCTGCCGGGGGTGTTTCTCGGCTTTGTCTATGCCCTCGAAATCAAGTTCCGCAAATCGCCTTTTGACCTTTCCTCCTCGCACCATGCCCACCAGGAATTGGTGCGCGGCATCACCACTGAGTTCTCCGGACGCACGCTGGCCATGATCGAAGTGGCGCACTGGTATGAGAGCGTTTTTCTGCTGGGCTGGGTCTATTTGTTTTTCGCGGCGTCGCCCGTGGTCGGCGTGGTGATGTCCCTCGTGGTTTACGCATTCGTCGTGCTCGTGGACAACGTGTTCGCCCGGCTGAAATGGCAAACCGCGCTCCGCAGCGCCTGGGCGGTGACGGCCGTGCTCGGTTTCGGCAACATCGTGATTCTCTCCCTCCTGCCATAAAAATACCGCCATGAACGGCTTCAAAAAATCGCCCTGGATTCTTCACTACGACGCTTCGAGTTGCAACGGTTGCGACATCGAGACCCTGGCCTGTTTGACCCCCGTTTTTGACGTCGAGCGCCTCGGCGTGGTCAACACCGGCAACCCGAAGCACGCCGACATTTTCCTCGTGACCGGCGCGGTCAACGAGCAGAGCAAGCACGTCATCCGCAATCTTTACCGGCAGTTGCCGGAACCAAAAGTCGTGGTGGCGGTGGGCGCCTGCGCCGCCACCGGCGGCATCTTCCGCGAATGCTACAACATCTCCGGCGGGGTGGATTGCGTGGTACCGGTGGATGTGTACGTCCCCGGCTGCGCCGCGCGGCCGGAAGCCATTATTGACGGCGTGGTCAAGGGCCTGGCCGTGATGGAAGAAAAACAGACGGCCATGGCCGCGGACCGCGGCAACCTGGATCAAACGCTCTACGCCGCAGCGGATGTCGGCGACGCTCCCAGCATCCTTTCCCTGGCGAAGGCGGCGGCGCTGACGGAGGCCCTGCTCCACGACGACGACTCTTTTCCGGCGCTCAAACGGACCCTGCCGCAACTCCAACAGGAATTCGACTGGCGGCTCTTTTTCAAGGCGGTGGTGAACGGCAAGATCATCGGCGCCATCAGCGGCCGTCTGACCGGCGATACTGTCAGCGTAAACGGGCCGGCGGTCCACCCCTATTTCCGGAACTCGGACGTGGCCGGACGGATGCTGGAGGAAGTGGAAAGGGCATTTCGCGGGGCGAAACAATTCGAGGTCTGCATCGGGAACAAAAGCGAGCAACTGCTGCTCGAGCTGGTCAAAGCCGGCTACTTGTCCTTCAAAACCGAAGTGTTCACGCCGAAAATAACGTGGGTCTACCTGCGGAAGGAGAAGAAATGAAGCCGGACCAAACACTTGAAATCATCGCCCTGGCCGACCTGGTGGAAAAGGCGCGCGTCGTGCAGGCGCAGGGGGGCCGGCTGGTGCAGATTTGCGCCACCGCGCTGCCGTCCGAATTCGAGTTGACCTACAGTTTCGACTTTGGCGGACGCCTGGCCAGTTTCCGGGTGCAGGTCCCCCGCGACCACCCGCGCGTGCCCAGCATCGGTTCAGTTTATGCCTGCGCCTTCCTCTACGAAAACGAAATGCACGACTTGTTCAACCTCTCGGTGGAAGGCATGACCGTGGACTTTCACGGCAAGCTGTACAACACCGCCATCAAGTACGCCTTCGGCGAAACCAAGGCCCCGCCCGCCAAGCCCCAACCCGCCGCCGCCGCCGCCCAGCCCAACTGAACCTTATGGCCCGTACCATCATTCCCTTCGGCCCGCAACACCCCGTGCTCCCCGAACCGGTTCATCTTGACCTGGTGGTGGAAGACGAAAAAGTGGTGGAGGCGCGGCCCTCCATTGGTTTCGTCCACCGCGGATTGGAGAAACTGGTCGAGAAAAAGGACTACGTTGAATTTGTCTATGTCGCCGAGCGGATTTGCGGAATATGCAGTTTTATCCACGGCCAGACCTATTGTCAGGCGATCGAGGCCATCATGGACATTCCCGTCCCGCCACGCGCCCATTATTTGCGCACGGTCTGGGGCGAACTCTCCCGCATCCACAGCCATCTGCTCTGGCTGGGATTGATGGCCGATGGCATGGGCTTCGAGAGTCTCTTCATGCATTCCTGGCGCGTGCGCGAACAGGTGCTCAATGTCATCGAAGCCACCACCGGCGGGCGCGTCATCTTCGGCTCCTGCAAAATCGGCGGGGTGCGCCGGGACATCGACGCTGACGGCGTCAAGCATGTTTTGGCCGAATTGGAAACGATCGAACGGGACATGCGCGAAATCACCAAAGTATTTATCAATGACAATTCTGTCAAGAAACGCCTCTCCGGGGTCGGGACGCTGTCGCGGCAGGAAGCGCACGATCTGGGGTGCGTCGGCCCCGTGCTGCGGGCCAGCGGCGTGGCGCAGGACATGCGCCAGCTCGGTTACGCCGCCTATCCCGAACTGGAAATGGAGCCGGTCACGCGCACGGACGGGGATTCCTACGCGCGGTGTGCCGTGCGCTGCGACGAATTGTTTCAATCCGTCAGCCTCATCCGCCAGGCGCTGGCAAGAATTCCGGCGGGCGAGATCGCGGTCAAGGTCAACGGCAATCCCAAGGGCGAAGTCATCATGCGGACCGAGCAGCCGCGCGGCGAGGTGGTGTATTGCCTCAAGGCCAATGGCGGCAGAAATTTGCAGCGCTTCCGCGTGCGCACCCCAACCTTCGCCAACATCCCGGCCATGCTCAAATTGCTGCAAGGCTGCGACCTGGCCGACGTGCCGGTGCTGGTCCTGACCATAGACCCGTGCATCAGTTGCACAGAAAGATGATATGCCGTATTTCCAGATGTCACGACTGGCGCTAAAATGGGCGTTAACCAAGCCGCCGACCACACGCTATCCTTTCGCCGCGCGCCAGGTTATCGACGGTTCGCGCGGCCAGTTGGTTTTCACGGCAACCACTTGCGTTTATTGCTCCGTGTGCGCCAAGAAATGCCCGGCGGGTGCGTTGAAGGTGGATCGCGCGCAGAAGACGTTTGTCCTCGATCGTTTGCGCTGCATCAGTTGTGGCTATTGCGTGGAACTTTGCCCCAAAGATTCGCTGGCCCTCTCCACCGGCCA
>Ga0302320_10008697_pt1 | contig 21995 bp, 19 predicted proteins | sample Bog_T0_3_FD_202130 | JGI IMG/M metagenome (GOLD analysis project Ga0302320, IMG submission 202130) | Peat permafrost microbial communities from Stordalen Mire near Abisko, Sweden - Bog_T0_3 | ecosystem: Environmental > Terrestrial > Soil > Wetlands > Peat | place: Sweden: Abisko, Stordalen Mire...
TCTGGATCGGCGTGTCATCGACATAGATCCCGGTGGTCGCGGCGCCGGCGGCCGAGTCGATGCCCCGGATGGAGATATCGGAATCCTCGTCGTTGTAGTTGCCGCTCGAGCTCATGCCGTTGCGTAGGAAGGTGACGCCGGGCGCCACACGAGTAAGGTCATCGACCGAGCGTACGCCCTGTTGATCGAGAGTCTGCTGGCTGAAGGCCTGGATGCTCATGGGCACATCCATGAGTCTTTCGGTGCGCCGCTGTGCGGTCACCACGATCTCCTCGAGGCCGCTGTTTGATGCCGTCGTGTCGGCATCCCCGGTTGCCGCGAAAACGATGGCCGGCACCGCCAGTTGCCCTGCAACCGCAATCGGCCATAAGCATCGCTGGAAAGTATTCGAACGCATTGCGCACCCCCTTCAAATGTTGCCTTTTCCCCACAATCGGCACCCGGTATTATTAATATTTCTTGGCTATCCGTTGCGCATAGAAGCCGGTCCTAAGGTTTCAGCTTAATACTTCTCTTAACGGGTGTTCAAGAAAATTAACTGTCAAGAAACAGCGCCGTGCGCCGTGGCCGTATGGATCCGTGGGGGGAGATCTCCCTGGCGTCGGGGGAGAAGCGCGCAGACTTCGGTTCAGTTGGCCTGAACCAATTCAGACACGTCCCTGACGTCCGCCCGCTTCATTGGTCGGCCATCTACGGGTGAATAGGGTGATTGGCGGATTCCGTCGATGGGAAACACCGTGGCGTCAACGGTGCGGCCATTGGCCTCGAATCGCAGCGCGGGATAGTTGATGCTGCGCTCGGCATCCATTTTGACCCGGCGCTCATAGAACTCGTGCGGCACCCCGATTTCCATGAGGCGAATCGCGACGGACTCGGAAGCGTCCGCGAACAGGTGCAGATTGATGTCGCTGTAATTGGTGGCAGTGCCGGTGAGCACGGATCCCACCAGCCGCGGCTGGAACTCATCCAGCATGCGCATGGTGTCCAGCGCGATGCGGCGCTGTTCCTTCAAGGTGTGATCGTGAGTGTCGCGCCCGAATAACCGCTGGTGTTCGCGCAATGCGGCTTCGATTTCGATGTTTTTCGGCAATACGGCGACATCGTTCACGCCCAGCCTGTCCGCCGCCTTGCGCTTGGCCTGCAGGAAATCCTCGATGCCGTGTTCGGCCATGATGCGCGCGGCCTCCTGCGCGAGGGCGCGGCGCAAATCTTCTGCTCGCTGCGAAAACTTCTTAGCCATGGTCTTGGATGATATAGGGTCCTTAGAATAGCGGTTTATCGCCGTCGTTCATGGGGTTCGGTTGATTAGGTCCTTCGTAAGCCTCGGACTTGGGCAAACTACCCTCGGCGAATTTCTCCAGGATGCCGTTGGGATTGTCGGAACTGGCCACCAAGCCCGTCTCCGGCGAGATGCGAACCGTGACTATGCCATCGGGAACCGGAACCTTGTGCCGAGGTGCTCCCGCCAAGGCCTCGTGCATGAAGTAGGTCCAGATGGGTACCGCCACCCGGCCGCCTTCTTCCCCGTGGCCGAGCGAACGGTCTTGATCGAATCCCACCCACACCGAGGCGACCAGATCGCCATTGAAGCCATTGAACCAGGCGTCGTGCCAATCGTTGGTGGTGCCGGTCTTGCCGGCGATGTCGTCGCGGTTGAGCACGCGAGCGTGCACGCCGGTGCCACGCTTGATGACATCCGCCATCATATCGGCCAGCAGGTAGGCTATTTGCGGCTTGATGATTTGCGGTGCCAGATTCTTCGCCGGAATCAACGTCTTGCCGTCGCGCGCTGCCTCGTCTAATTGTGCCGCCGAGGCCGCGGAGCGAGCCGCCGTGCCGGCCGCGGTAACCTTAGGTGCCGGCGCGTCGGTGACGCGGTCGCATTCGAAGCAGGCCAGTGCGGGAGCGGCCTGCATCAACACCTTGCCGCCGGCGTCTTCGACCCGGTCGATGGTGTAGGCGTTCACCTTGTAGCCGCCATTGGCGAAGGTTGCGTAGGCGATGGCCATTTGCAGCGGACTTAATTCGGCCGTGCCCACCGCCAGCGTCAAGTTATGCGGCAATTGCGCAGGGTCGAAGCCGAAGCGAGTGACGAAGTCCCAGGTATAGGCGGGTCCGATCTTGTCCATCAACCGAATGGACACCAAATTGCGCGAATACACCAAGGCCTCGCGAAGGCGCATGGGGCCGTAGAACTTACCCGTGTCCTCGCCGGGCCGCCACGCCTGCTCCGTGCCGGTCGCGTCGAACACGATGGGCGCGTCCAGAATGATGCTGGCCGGGGTGTAGCCCTTGTCGAAGGCGGCGGACCAGATGAAGGGCTTGAATGACGAGCCCGGCTGGCGCCTGGCCTGCGTGACCCGGTTGTATTTGCTTTGAAAGTAGTCGAAGCCGCCGACCAGCGCCGCCACGGCGCCGTCTTTGGGATCCACCGCTACCAGCGCGCTCTGCGCCTCGGGTACCTGCACGAACAACAGCGACTCGGCCGTCTGACCCACGGTGTAAATTACATCGCCGCGGTTCAGAATTTCAGACGCTTGGGTGGGCCAGCGATCCGTGGTTTCGTCGGGTAATTCCCGTCTCGCCCAGGATAGCTTCTCCCAGGGGAGGTTCACGGTCCCCAGACCTCGGACATACACTTGAGCGCTTTTCGCCTCCACTTTCAGCACGATGGCCGGCTTCAAGCCCCCGATGATGGGGAAGTCCTCGAGTTCTTCGTCCAAATTGTCGGGAGTCACGCCTTTGGAGAGATCGACCTTGGCTTTCGCGCCGCGCCAGCCATGCTTGCGATCGTATTCCAGTAATCCGGTTCGCAGCGCCACCGTGGCCGCCACCTGCAGGCGCGAATCCAGGGTGGTGAATACTTTGTAGCCGGCCGTATAGACGCCGTCGCCGTACTTGGCCTGCATGTCGTTGCGCACCATTTCCGCGACGTAAGGGGCGTCGACCTCAACTGAGGCGCCGTGCAGCCGCGACTCCATGGGGCTGTTCTTCGCCTCATCATATTCGGCCTGGGTGATGTAATTGAGCTCGAGCATGCGGCCCAACACATGCGCGCGCCGGACCGTTGCCGCATCCGCATTGGCGACGGGATTGACCACCGAGGGAGCAGTCGGAATCCCCGCCAGGGTGGCCATTTCAGCCACGGTCAATTGATCCAAGGTCTTGCCGAAATACACCTCCGCGGCCGCGCCCACCCCGTAGGCGCGCTGTCCGAGGAAAATCTTGTTGACGTACAGCGAGAAAATCTCTTCCTTGGTGAATTCGGTTTCCATGAGCAGCGAAATGTAGATTTCGCTCATTTTGCGTTTCATATCGCGCCGCGGGGTCAGAAACATGTCGCGGGCCACCTGCATGGTGATGGTACTCGCTCCCTGGCGGATGCCGCCGGCCCGCGCGTTGGCCACCGCCGCACGTAAAATCCCTTCCCAATCAACACCATGGTGGCGAAAAAAGCGATCATCCTCGGTGGCCAGAAACGCCTGGATGAGCTTCTTGGGGAGCTGTTCGTAGCGTACCGGGATGCGGCGTTGTTCGCCGATGGCGGCGATCAGCTTCCCATCGCGGGTATAAACCCGCAGCGGAACCTGCAATTGGATGTCCCGCAGGCTGTCAACGTCGGGCAGCGCGGGCTTCAAGTAGACATAAGCACAGACATTAGCGAACGCAATTAACGCTATTGTCCCAACCAGGACTACACAAATGCGCGAGATGAGAACTAGATAACGTTTAGGCACAGGAAACCGTTCTAACTTATTGCACCGGCGATATTGGGCATGCATATTACCGCCGGTTACATGGGCATACTCATCGAAAGATGAGGACGCAAAGCCACCGGTCCTAGGGGATGGTCTCGAGGACAGCGGGGTTGCCAGACCAAGATTAACCAATCGCCTACTTAAGTATAGGCGCAGAGGTCTGAATGGATGACTCGACGTCTGCTTTGATCACGGCAAATGATGGTCGTATCCCAATGTTGCCATTTCATATGGCTGGGCGGTCAGTACCGTGAGTAGCTTCACGTTCTATTTAACAGTTTCTTGCTAAGTTTGCGCAGGCTAAGTTAATCTCGTGCACCAGTTTCGACCTCCAAGGTACTGAGCGAAAAAGGAAAAATAGCTGTGTGGTCGTTCGGCAAAAGATATCGTCCGCTTTTGGGACTTGACATAACCACCTCGTCGGTGAAGCTCATCGAGCTCACGATGTCGGGTGGCCAGTATCGCGTTGAGTCGTATGCAGCGGAGCCTACGCCGCATAACGCCATCAACGAAAAGGCGATCGTGGATGCCGAAGCGGTCGGCGAGGCGATCAGGCGCGCAGTGAAGCGCTCCGGTGCCAAGAGCCGCCTTGCCGCCATCGCCATCAGCGGCGACGCCGCCATCACGAAAGTGATTCAAATGCCGAAGAATCTCGGCGAGAACGAACTCGAAGGTCAGGTCGAGATGCAGGCCGACCAATACATTCCGTTTCCCATGGAAGAAGTCAGCTACGACTACCAAGTCGTGGGCCCGTCGGAAAAGGATCCCGAAATGCTCGACGTACTCTTGGTCGCGACCCGCACCGAGAACGTGGAGCAGCGCCAAGCGGCGGTTCAAGCCTCGGGCCTGACCGCGCATCTGGTCGACGTAGAGGCCTTTGCTCTGGAGAATGCCTGCGCCTTGATGCGCCACCAGATGCCGGACGGCGGCCTGGACCGCACGGTCGCCGTGGTGGATTTCGGCGCCAGCAGCACGACATTCAGCGTGCTGCGCGACATGCGAGTCATTTACACCCGGGACTTCGCCTTCGGTGGACAGCAGCTCACCGAAGAGATCATGCGCACCTACGGGTTGTCCATGGAAGAGGCCGGCCGAGCCAAGAAAGAAGGCGGCCTGCCCAGCAATTATCAGCCCGAAGTGCTCGATCCCTTCATCGACGACATGACCCAGCAGGTCAGCCGCTCGCTGCAGTTCTATCTGGCCTCCGGCAGCGGCCGCTCCCAGCCGGATCAAATCCTGATCTGCGGCGGCTGCGCCAACATACCCGGCGTGGCGGAAGTCATCTCGAGCCGCGTCGGCGTGCCTGCGGAGAAGGGTGATCCGCTGGGCAACATGAAGGTGTCATCCAAGGCCAAGGCACAAGCTGTCGGCCGGGACGCCACCGCCTTACTCACAGCCTGCGGCCTCGCGCTGCGAAGCTTCGACTAAAGAGCAGCCATGCCGCGTATAAACCTACTCCCCTGGCGCGAACAAGAACGCAAGATCCGACGCCGCGAATTCATGGTCGCCGCGGGCGGCGCGGTATTCGCAGCGGTCATTTTCGTGCTCGGCGGCAAACTTCTGTACTCGAGCTGGACGGAATCCCAGAACGAGAAGAACAATCTCTTGAAGAAGGAGATCGTGAAGCTCGACGCGCAGATCGCCGACATTCAAGACCTCGAGAATCGCAAGCAACGTCTGGTTGCGCGCATGGAAATCATCGAGAAGCTGCAGCGCAAGCGGCCGGAAATCGTGCACCTGTTCGATGAGATCGTGAAGACGGTTCCCGAAGGAATTTACCTGACTGCGATCAAGCAGTCGGGCAACAAGCTCGAGATTCACGGTGTGGCGCAGTCGAGCACGCGGGTGTCGACCTTCATGCGCAACATCGATTCGTCGGTCTGGATGGATAACCCGGTGCTGCAGGTCGTAGAGTCCGCCGGCGGCTCCGCAACGGGCGGCTCGAATTTCACCCTCACCAGCGATGTGATCGGCGTGGATCTCGAAAACGGCGGCGAAACAACGGTCAAAAAGGTTGCGGCGAAATGAACTTTGTCGATCAGCTCCGTTCTCTCGATCCGCGCGACGTCGGCCGATGGCCGCTTCCGGTGCGCGGTTTCTTCATCGCATTGATATTCGCGGTTTTCGCCGCCTTCGGCTGGTACATGTTCGTATGGGACGACGACCGTCCCGTGCTGCAGAAAGCCCAGTCGGACGAATTGGATCTGCGTTCGCAGTTCGAGAACAAGCAGCAGCGCGCCGCCAATCTCGACGCGTACCGGGCACAGCTGTCTGAAATGGAGCGCAGCTTCGGCGCCATGTTGCGGCAATTGCCGGGCAAGACCGAGGTACCGAATCTTCTGGTGGATATTTCGCAAACCGGCCTCGCCGCAGGCTTGCAGGAAAAGCTGTTCCAGCCCGGAGCGGAGAAGGGCAACGGCTTTTACGCGGAACTGCCGATTCATATCAAACTCGTGGGCTCGTACCACGACTTCGGCAGTTTTGTGAGCGGTATCGCGGCATTGCCGCGCATCGTCACGCTGCACGATATCCAGATCACGCCGGTCGATCCCAAGAGCTACGATAATTTGACCATGGACGTAACCGCCAAGACCTACCGCTACATCGAAGATGAAGGCGGCGCACACCCGGCCAAGAAGAAGGCGGGAGGCACGACGTGAACAAGGTATTCAAAGCCGGCGTCGTGGCCGCCGTAGTCGCGGGTCTGGGGTTGGCTGGCTGTTCGGGCGGCCAATCGGATCTGCAAAAATGGATCGCCGACACCAAGAAAAAGCCTGGCGGCCGCATCCAGGCCCTGCCGGAAGTGAAACCCTACGAAACCTATGTGTACGGCGCCGCCAAACTGCGCTCGCCATTCCAGCCCCAAGGACCGGGAGCCGTGAATGGGCAGGCCTCCTTGAGACCGAGCACGCGGCGCAACCGGGAATTTCTGGAAGGCTTTTCGCTCGACACCCTGCGAATGGTCGGCACCTTCAAGGTGGGCAGCAATTTTTACGGGCTGGTCCAATCCAAGGACGGCCTGGTGCATAAGATTCAGCCCGGCAATTATCTCGGGCAAAACGACGGCAAAGTGACAGAAATCACCGGCGGAAAAATTAGTTTGGTCGAAATCATCCCGGATGGTCTCGGCGGCTATATTGAGCGACCGGCCTCATTGGCGTTGACCGATTGAGGCCACAGGGAGAAGAAAGCATGATTAGATTTAAGACACGAACGGCGATGATCGGCGCGATGGCGCTCCTCGCTCTGGGCGCAATCAGCTTCACGGCGCAGGCCGCGGATCCGGTCAAGCTCGAGTCAATCGACGTTCAGACCCTGGCGGGTCAGCAGGTGCAGCTCAAACTGCATCTGAGCGGCCCGGCTCCCGAGCCGCTGCCGTTCACCATCGACAAGCCGGCGCGCATCGCGTTCGACCTGCCGAACACCACGCTGGCCCTGGCCTCGCGGCGCATAGACGTTCGCTCGGGAGGCGTCGACACGGTATTGGCCGCCGAAGCCAACGGCCGCACGCGCCTGGTCGTCAACGTGGAATCTTTGCTGCCTTACACCACCAAGGTCGACGGCGATACCATCGTCGTTACTCTGGGCAGCCTGCCGGGAGACACGGCCAAGCAGGCGGCCATCGCTCACGCCGGTGCCGGTACGGGCGCCGCCGCGGTCGAACGGGCCATCCGCACCATCGATTTCCGGCGAGGTGCCGACGGCACCGGCCGCGTGATCGTGCAGCTGACCGATCCGCGCACTCCCGTCAATGTGCGCCAGGAAGGCAACCAGGTCGTGGTGGACTTTGCAGGCACCTTGATGCCCAAGAATCTCATGCGCCGCTATGACGTCATGGACTTCGCGACGCCGGTACAGACCGTCGATGCGCTGCGGGTGGAGGGTAGTTCGCGCTTGGTGATCAGTGCCCAGGGCGACTTCGAACAGCTCGCCTACCAGTCGGACAATCAGTACACCATCGAGATCAAGCCGTCGCTGAAACATGCCGCCGCCGACGAGAAGAAGGAATACACCGGCGAGCGCCTGACGCTGAATTTCCAGGACATCGACGTGCGTTCGGTATTGCAGTTGCTGGCCGATACCAGCGGCCAGAACATCGTGGTCAGCGATTCGGTTTCCGGCAATCTGACTCTGCGGCTGCAGAATGTTCCCTGGGACCAGGCATTGGACATCGTATTGCGCACCAAGGGTCTGGATAAGCGCCGGCAGGACAATGTCATCATCATCGGTCCGACCGACGAACTCGCCTCGCGCGAGAAGGCCGAGCTGGCGGCGCATAAAGAAGTGCAAGAGTTGTCGCCCACGCACACTGAATTCATGCAGGTCAATTACGCCAAGGTCGTCGATCTGGCGAAGCTGATCAAGACGGCGAATGCCAAGGATTCCATGTTGTCGCCGCGCGGCAGCCTCTCGGTCGACGAGCGCACCAATACCCTGCTGGTGCAGGACACCGCCGACAAGCTGGCGGATATCCGCCGCCTGGTGCAGACCTTGGACGTGCCCGTCAAGCAAGTGTTGATCGAAGCGCGGATCGTGATCGTCAGTGACACCTTCGAGCGAGATCTGGGCGCACAGCTGGGCCTCACCGGCTTCACCACCGCCGGTGCCGGCAGCCTGCTGACCGTGTCGGGTACCAACGTGGGCACCGACTCCATGCTGAGCTCGGCGTTTCCGCCGTCGACCACCCAACCGTCGGGATACATTAATTACCCCACGTTGGCCAATCGCTACAACGTCAATCTGCCCGCGTCGACTGTCAACGGCAGCATCGGCCTGTCGTTGCTCGCCGGCAAGCATTTGCTGGACTTGGAGCTGTCGGCGGCCCAGAACGAGGGCAAGAGCGAGACCATTTCCTCCCCCCGCGTGATCACGGCGAACCAGAAGCAAGCCACCATCATGCAAGGCGTCGAAATCCCCTATCAGGAATCGGCTTCGAGCGGTGCCACCACCACCCAGTTCAAGAACGCTGTACTGTCGCTCAAGGTGACTCCGCTGATCACGCCTGATAACCGGGTGATACTGGACCTCGATGTGCAGGACGACGCGGTTGGCCAGCAGGTCACCAGCGCCACGGGCGGCTCCGTACCCTCGATTGATACCCGGGAAATCATCACCCAGGTACTGGTCAATGACGGCCAGACCGTGGTTCTCGGCGGCATTCTCGACACCACCAAGACCAAGTCGGCGAACAAAGTGCCGTTCCTGGCGGATATCCCCGTGCTCGGCAATTTATTCAAGAGCACCACGAACATCAATAACAAGACCGAGCTCTTGATCTTCATCACCCCGAAGATCCTGCGCGAGGGTTCGAACCTCTACTGATAGTCGACCTTAGGAACGGCACAGAAAACCGCCTTTCAGGCGGTTTTCTCATTCAATGTGCTTAAAATGCGCGAATTCCCTGCATTCGTCGCGTCAAACCGTACAAAATGCGCGCATGCTCGGTAAAGGAAACATATTTCTCATCGGCCCCATGGGCTCGGGAAAGACCGCGGTGGGACGCCATCTCGCGCGCATGCTGCGCTTCACCTTTCATGACAGCGACGCGGACGTCGAGGCCAGAACGGGAGTGGATATCGCATTCATATTCGAGAAGGAGGGCGAGTCCGGCTTCCGAGTCCGCGAAAAGGAGTCCATCGAGCGTCTCACGCGCATGCAAGCCATCGTATTGGCGACGGGAGGCGGCGCGGTGATCGAGGCGGACAATCGCCGGGCGCTGGCCGAACGCGGCGTGGTGATTTACCTCGCGACTTCCATTGATCAACAACTCGAACGCACCCGGCATGGCCGGCATCGGCCCTTGTTGAATGACACGGATCCCGAACAGAAACTGCAGGAATTGATGCAGCGACGGGCCGTCCTCTATGCCGAAATAGCCGATTTCACGATTTCAACGGATGGGCGGCGGGTGCAGCTCGTGGCGGAGGAAATACACCACGAGCTTCGCCGGGCACAGGTTCCCTGAGGTTCGTATAATCAACGCCGTGCAAACGCTTCAGGTAGATGTCGGTCATTCCCGGTATCGCATCGCGATCGGCCCGGGGCTGCTGGCGATGAGCGAATTGCTGGATACCTATATCCGCGGCCGCGATCTTATGATCGTGACCAATAGCATCGTCGCGCGTCTGTACCTGGCGAAGCTTACGGCCAGCCTGGCCGGAAGGCGGATCGCCGAATGCATATTGCCGGACGGGGAACAGCACAAGACTCTGCAAACGGCCGGATGGGTTTTCGACGCCTTGGTTGCCAAGAAAATGAACCGCGATGCGACGGTGCTGGCACTGGGGGGAGGGATCGTCGGCGACGTCGCGGGATTCGCGGCGGCCAGCTACCAGCGCGGCATCGGGTATGTGCAAATTCCAACCACGCTGCTCGCCCAGGTCGACTCTTCGGTCGGCGGCAAGACCGGAGTCAATCATTCGGGCGGCAAGAATCTGATCGGCGCGTTCTATCAGCCGCAGAGCGTAATCGCGGACACCGATACGCTGACCACTCTGCCGGACCGGGAACTGCGGGCCGGACTCGCCGAGGTCATCAAATACGGCTGCGTGTGGGATCCGCTGCTGTTCGACTGGCTCGACAACCATATCCCTGAGCTTCTGGCGCGCGACGTCGATGCCCTGACCTATGCCATCGCGAGGTCCTGCGAGATCAAGGCGACGGTGGTGGCCAAGGACGAACGCGAGCAGAACCTGCGGGCCATATTGAATTTCGGCCATACCTTCGGTCATGCCATTGAGGCTGCCACGGCTTACGAGACCTATCTGCACGGTGAAGCCGTGGGTTTGGGGATGCTGATGGCCGCGAATTTGTCCCACCGCCTGGGGTTGATCGAGAGCGATACCCTGGAGCGCGTGCGCGACATCTTGACGCGTGCGGGGCTGCCCACAGAGGCGCCGCGCATTGGTGCGGCCAAGGCGCTGGAACTCATGCGAATGGACAAGAAAGTGCTTGCAGGCGCGGTCCGACTGGTACTGCTCGAAAAACTAGGCCGGGCAATCCTGACCGCCGGTTATCCGCAGGCAGAGCTCGATGCCACGCTCGAGGAGTATTTCGGATGAGCGCCCTAGCCCCCTACGCCGCTCTCGACGAACATTCGCGCGGCCGCCGTCACGCCGAGCCCGCGCCGGCCTACCGCTCGGAATATCAGCGGGACCGCGATCGCATCGTCCATTCGACCGCGTTCCGCAGGCTGGTGTACAAGACCCAGGTTTTCGTCAACCACGAAGGCGATTTGTACCGGACCCGGCTGACGCACTCGCTCGAGGTGGCGCAGATCGCGCGCACGATCGCTCGGGCCCTCAAGCTCAATGAGGTTCTGTCAGAGGCGATCTGCCTGGCTCACGATCTGGGACACACTCCGTTCGGGCATGCCGGGCAGGACGCGTTGAACGAATGCATGATGGATTTTGGCGGCTTCGAGCACAATCTGCAATCGCTGCGGGTGGTCGACGTGTTGGAGGAACACTACGCGGAGTTCGACGGCCTGAACCTGAGCTTCGAATGCCGCGAGGGAATACTGAAGCATTGCTCATACAACAATGCGATTCAGCTCGCAGAGATAGGGGAGCGTTTCATCAATCGGCAGCAGCCCGGATTGGAGGCGCAGCTCGCCAACTTCGCGGACGAGATCGCCTACAACAATCACGACGTGGAGGACGGCATTCGCGCCGGCCTCATTTCGGTGGAGCAGCTGCTGGTGGTTCCGCTGTTCCGGCAATATCACGCCGAGGTATTGGCCAAATATCCGACGCTCACGGGCCGCCGGCAGGTCTACGAGATTTTGCGGCGCATGATCAATCACCTCGTCAGCGACCTGATCGATTCTTCAGCGGCGCGGCTCACCGCCTCCGGTGTAAGGTCCATTGCCGAAGTCAGGGCGCACGCGGGGCCGTTGATCGGTTTCAGCGACGGCACCCGAGAATTGAATCATGCGCTGAAGACATTCCTGCGCCAGCACGTCTACAAGCACTACAAAGTTCGTCGCATGACCGCCAAGGCGCGCCGCGTCATACGCGAACTCTTCGATGCTTTTTTCAATGATCCCACCTTGATGCCGGACGAGCACGAGGCGACGGGCTCGAGACTGGAACTGGTGCAAGGTCCCGCCGGACGCGCACGCGCGGTGGCGGACTACATCGCGGGCATGACCGATCGCTATGCCATTCTCGAGCATCGCCGGATGTTCGATCCGGGGGAACGAACATGAGCAATGAGACGCCGGCGATCTTGGAGAACGACTTGCTGCTGCGCGCCCTGTTGCGCGAGCCGACGCCGCGCAGGCCGATTTGGCTCATGCGCCAGGCTGGCCGCTATCTGCCGGAGTATCGCGCGACGCGCGCGCGAGCCGGGAATTTTCTGGCCATGTGCACCAATCCGGATATCGCCTGCGAGGTCACCCTGCAGCCCATCGACCGCTATCCGCTGGACGCCGCCATCCTGTTTTCGGACATTCTCACCATTCCGCACGCAATGAATCTCGGATTGGAGTTCGAGGCCGGCGAGGGTCCCAAGTTCGAGCGTCCCGTGCGCACCGCGGCGGATATCGCCGCGCTCGGCGTGCCGGATCCGGCGCAGGAGTTGAAGTATGTGATCGATGCGGTGGCGCTGATCCGCCGCGAACTTCGCGGCAGAGTGCCGCTCATCGGCTTCGCGGGCAGTCCGTGGACCGTGGCTACGTATATGGTGGAAGGCGGCGGCAGCAAAACCTTCGGCCAGATCAAGCGCATGATGTACGAGTCGCCCCGGGATCTGCATCGGCTGCTCGACGTACTCGCGAAGGCGACCATTCTGTATCTGAACGCGCAGATCGCCGCCGGAGCGCAAGCCGTGATGTTGTTCGATACTTGGGGCGGCGTGCTGACGCCGACTCAATACGAGCAGTTTTCCCTGCACTACATGGCCGCGATAGTCGACTCGCTGACCCGCGAGGCCGGGGGACGCCGCGTGCCCAATATTGTGTTCACCAAGGGCGGCGGGGCGTGGCTCAAGAAAATCGCTGCGATCGGCTGCGATGCCGTCGGGATCGATTGGACCACGGACTTACACGCAGCGCGGCAGGCGGTGGGCGACCGCGTGGCGCTTCAGGGTAATCTCGATCCGGCGGCGCTGTTCTCGTCGCCGGAGGTCTTGCGCGCCGAGACACGACGAGTTCTTGCCAGTTATGGCGAGGGTGCGGGGCATGTCTTCAATTTGGGCCACGGCATTACTCCCGACGTGGATCCCGATCGGGTCGCGGTACTGATCGACACGGTGAGAGAGCACGCGTTGCCGGACGCCGGGCCGGCGCGACCCCGTTAACTGTTGGGCGAAGCACTTGACGAGTCGCGTAGCTCGTCGCGCAGCGCTCGGCGCAGGATCTTGCCGACATTGGACTTGGGAAGTTCTGTCCGGAAATAGACGTGTCTGGGTACCTTGTAGCCCGTGAGTTCGGTCCGGCAAAAGGCGATCAAGGCTTCCGCCGTGAGTGCCGGGTCCTTCTTGACCACGAATAGCGCGACCACCTCGCCGGAATTCTCGTCCGACTGCGCGACCGCGGCGACTTCCAGTACGCCCGGGTGCGCCGCGGCGACGCTCTCGATCTCGTTCGGATAGACGTTGAAGCCGGACACCAGAATCATGTCCTTCTTTCGATCCTCGATGTAAACGAAACCCTGGGCGTCCATCCGGCCGATGTCACCGGTGCGCAGCCAGTCGCCGAACATCACCTTCTCGGTCTCGTCCGGCCGATTCCAATAGCCTTGCATGACCTGTGGCCCGAACACACAGATCTCGCCCACGCCGTCGACCGGCAGTTCCTTGCCCGCATCGTCGCGTATCGAAACATCCGTCGAGGGGATGGGCAGGCCGATGGAGCCGTTGAAATCCACGCCCATCGGATTGATGCAAGCCGCCGGAGAAGTTTCGGTCAGTCCCCAAGCCTGAGTGAGCGCGTTGCCGGTCACTTTCTTCCAACGCTCGGCGACCACCCGCTGCACGGCCATACCGCCGCCCAAGGTGATTCGCAGTTCGGTGAAATCCAAGGATTCGAAGCCCGGAGTGTGCAGCAGGGCGTTGAACAGCGTGTTCACCCCGCTGATGAAAAAGAATTTGTATTTCTTGAGTTCGGCCACGAACCCGGGGAAATCCCGGGGATTGGTTATCAAGATATTGTGAGCTCCCAGACGCAGAAACAGCAGGCAGTTCGCGGTCAGAGAGAAGATGTGGTACAGCGGCAGAGCCGTGATGACGGTTCCCACGGGCCGCTTCGACAGGGCGGGATTGATCCAGGCATTCGATTGCAGCACGTTCGCCACCATGTTGCGGTGGGTGAGAACGGCAGCCTTCGCGACGCCGGTGGTGCCGCCCGTGTATTGCAGGAAGGCGTTGTCGCTGCCCTGGAGCGGCACGGGCTCGAGCTTGAGTCCCAGACCGCCGCCCAGGGCGCTCTTGAACGTCGACGATCCCGGCATGCTCCATGCCGGGATCTGCTTGCGCACATAGCGCAGCACGAAATTCACGATCATGCCGCGCGGAAATCCCAAAAGATCGCCGATGCGCGTGATCAGCACGTGTTTCAGATCGGTTCGCGGCAGCACTTCCTGCAATACGTGCGCGAAATTCTCCACGATGACGATGACTTTCGCGCCGGAATCCTTCAACTGATGTTCAAGCTCGCGAGCGGTGTACAGAGGATTGGTATTGACCACGACCATGCCGGCGCGCAGCACGCCGAATAAGGCGATCGGGTACTGCAAGATGTTGGGCATCATCAATGCCACGCGGTCGCCCGGCCTCAGCCCCGACTTGCGTTGCAGCCAGGCGGCAAAGGCGCGGCTCAGCTCGTCGAGCTGGGCATAGCTCAAGGTGGCGCCCATGTTGGTATAGGCCGGGAGATGGCCGTGGTTGGCGCAAGCCTCTTCGAACATGTCTCTGAGCGAGGCATAGCCGTCAGGGTCGATGTCCGCAGGCACTCCCGCCGGATATTGCTGCAGCCAAGGTCGATCCAAGTATATTCTCCAGGCGCTTGCCATGCGCTGCGCGCAACTTGCCATGCGCTTCGCGCAACTTGCCATGCGCTTCGCGCAACTTGCCATGCGCTTCGCGCAACTTTTAACGGGGTCGAGGCGACCCCGCCCGATAGGCGCTGCGCGAGCAAGAAGAGGGATTCTAGGTTCGTGTATGCGTCACTGTCCATGATGCCAGCAATGTTCTTGGCCGGGGGGAGTAAACTTGCGCGCATGAACGACTCGCGGGATGTGCATGAACAGCAAATCATTCGCTCGTGGAACACCAACGCCAAGCCATGGGCGAGGGCAATTCAGGCAGGAAGCATCCGCAGCCGCAAGCTCGTCACCGATAAGGCGATCGTGGATGCCGTAGTCGGCGTGAATCCGAGCCGCGTATTGGATTTAGGTTGCGGTGAGGGCTGGCTGGCGAGGGCCTTGAGCAGATCGGGGATGAAGGTCACCGGGATCGACGCCGTGCCGGAATTGGTGGCGGAGGCCGTCAGGCTCGGCGAAGCTGAGTTTCAGGTGTGCGACTACGGCAGCATCGCGGCTCGTCGGTGGCACTCTGGGCCGTTCGCTGCTGCCGTGTGCAATTTCTCGCTGCTCGGAAAGGAGTCTGTGGAATCCTTGCTCGGCGGCCTCGGGAATTATCTTGAAGAATCAGGATATTTCATCGTCCAAACACTGCACCCGGTTTGCGCCTGCGGGGATCATCCCTACCAGGACGGCTGGCGTCCCGGAAATTGGCTGGGTTTCAGCGCAGAGTTCAGCGATCCGGCGCCGTGGTACTTTCGCACTCTGGAAAGTTGGTGGACTATGTTGCGGCGGAGCGGATTCGAGGTGCAGGACTGCCGCGAGCCCACGGCGCCGGCGGCAACCGCGCCGGCTTCCATCATTTTTATATGCAAGGCCCGCGTCCGGGAGCAGACTTAAGGCAATGGAGCGGTCTGAATGAGTATTTGGCGTGGGTGGCTCGCTGCTGCGTATCTGGGGTTGTGCGGCTGTGTCGTCGGTTATGGCCCCTGTCTCTTGCAGCAACCCGTCAAAAATACGCTCACGGGACATGTTCATTTCCGCGACTATCCGACCGCCGACGGGGTGGACAATGTGCCGGTACTGGCGTTGGATCAGACCGCCTATATTTATGCTCCGGCTCAAAGCATTCACTGCCTGGCGGCCAATGAGGTGCAGCTGGTCGGAGTTGCGGAATTTCCTCAAAATGTCATAGAGAACACGCATGTGACCATCGATGGCAGGCTGTTTCAGGCGGGACCGGGGCGGCAATACACCCCGTTTCTGATGAGTGTGATTACCATATTGCCCATCCCCGACAAACATTGAAGGCCAAGGCTCGAAGCTGGGATTCAACGTCAATCGATTTACAATTCAACGTCGAACACGATTCAAACCAGGGAGTGAATATTCATGAAAAGAACCAATCTCGTAGGACTCATTGCGGCGCCGCTCATGGTGCTCGCCTTGTCGCTGCCCGCCTGGGCCGCGGATTCGATCGATCCGACCACCTGCAAGGATGGCACGAGCTCCGCGGCGACCGGGAAGGGCGCGTGTAGCGGGCACGGCGGCGTACAAAAGACCGCCAAGACCACCGCCGCTGACGCGACCCCTGCTCCTGCGGCCCCGGCCGCACCGGCTACCTCCGGTGCGCCTAAGACGTGCACCGACGGCACCACGTCCACGGCCACCGGGAAGGGCGCGTGCAGCGGACACGGCGGCGTGCAAAAGGCTTCCAAGACCAAGGCTGCGGCGGCCCCGGCGGCTGCCTCGACACCTGCTGCACCCGCGGCAACAGCGCCGACCGCGGCGGCCCCTGCCGCGGCAGCGGCACCGGCCGCCGCCAAGACCTCGACGGCGACCAAGTCGGTGCCCACGGCGACTGCCAGCAACACCGATCCGACCGGAGCGACCGCCAAGTGCAAGGACGGCACCTATTCGAAGTCGCAGCATCATTCGGGTACCTGTTCCAGCCATGGCGGCGTCGCTGAGTGGATGACGGCGGCCCAGTAAACGCCGAAGAACCGAACGATAGGGACTAGGGACAGCGATATTGGCACAGGGACTTAGGGACGGGCGGCGATATCGCTGCCCACGCCTCGCGGCGTTGCGGCGCAGATAAGGCGCCGGTGGGCCCTCCCCCGAGGCCGCTCGAATAGCGCTTATTGAAACGGTTACCGGTGCAATAGTGGCTTGAGCGCCGGCCAGACAGTGTCCAGCAATCGGGGCTGCCCGAGCTCGTTGGGATGGATTCCGTCGGCTTGCATGAGTTCGGGAACCAGTGCGATGCCGTTGAGCAGGAAGGGAACCAGGGGCAGTTTCTTGTCGCGCGCCAGATCGCTGTAGCTCGAGCGAAATTGCTCGGTGTAATCCGGCCCATAATTGGGCGGGATGCGCATACCCAGCAACAGGACTTTCGCCCCGGCTGCCGAGGCCAGGTCGATCATGCGCGCCAAATTGGTGCGCATTTGCGCCATGGGCAGCGCGCGCAGGCCGTCATTGCCGCCTAATTCGAGTACCACGATGCGGGGTTGATGCAGCGAGAGCGCCCGGGGCAGCCGCGCTAGGCCCCCCGCGGTGGTCTCGCCGCTGACGCTGGCGTTGACGACTTGGTAAACGTACCCTTGTTGCTTGAGCCTCGTCTGCAGCAACGCCACCCATCCCTGTTCTACGTGCGTGAGGCCGTAGCCGGCGCTGACGCTATCACCGAACACGAGAATGACCGGCGTTTCGGCATTGGCCGAGACACATGCAAACCCCAACACGAACAGGACAAAAAGCCGTTTCACAGGCACTCCTCAATGCAAGATCAAATTGTTCTCGAAGCGAAGAACGTATCCAAGACGGTTGCGAGCCCCGAAGGCCAGCTGACTATTCTCGCCGATGTGAGCCTCAGCGTGCGAGCCGGCGAGACCTTGGCCATCGTCGGCGCCTCCGGCGCCGGCAAGTCCACGTTGCTGGCACTGCTCGCGGGATTGGATTCCCCAAGTACCGGCCGGGTGCTGATCGCCGGCGTAGACATGACCGAGCTCGACGAAGACGGCCGCGCTGCCCTTCGCGGCAAGCACGTCGGATTCGTGTTTCAGTCATTTCATTTGATTCCATCGCTCACCGCCGTCGAGAACGTCATGCTGCCGCTGGAGCTCGGCGGAAGGCGCGATGCCCGGCAAGTGGCGGCGGCCGCGCTGGCTCAGGTCGGACTGACGCCGCGCGCCGCCCACTATCCCAAGCAATTGTCGGGCGGCGAACAACAGCGCGTGGCCATCGCGCGCGCCTTCGTCACGCACCCGGCCGTGTTATTTGCGGATGAACCCACCGGCAACCTGGACACGGCGACCGGGCAACGCATCACGGATCTGCTGTTTGACCTGAACCGCAGCACCGGCAGCACCCTGGTTCTGGTGACCCATGACCGCGCATTGGCGGGACGCTGCAATCGCGTGTTGGAACTCGACGCCGGCCATACGGTGAATTGATGCAAATCCTGCGCTTCGCATTACGCAATCTATGGCGCGATCTGAAATCCGGCGAGCTCTCGGTGCTGTTGCTGGCGCTGACCGTGGCCGTTTTGTCGCTGACGGCAGTCGGATTCTTCACCAGCCGCATCTCGCAGGGGGTCCGCGCGCAAGCCGCCGAAGTGCTTGCGGCGGATCTGCGGCTGGAATCTCCGCAGCCCATCGCGCCGCGCTATTTCATGGAAGCGCAGGCCAGGGGATTGCGCAGCGCCCGGATGCTGTCTTTTCCGACCGCGATATTCAGCGGCGATGTGAGTCAATTGGCGGCGCTCAACGCCGTGACCGCAAATTATCCTCTTCGCGGCCACATGCGCATCGCGGACACGCCCTTCGGAGTCGCGCGCGCCACGGACCGCGTGCCCGGCCGCGGTGAAGTGTGGATCGACGCGCGCATCATCGCTCAATTGAAAATAGCGCTGGGAACGCCGCTGCGAATAGGAGCCGCCACGTTCCGAGTGACCCAGGTGCTGGACTACCGGCCGGACCAAGGCACGGGCTTCGTGAATCTGGCGCCCGCCGCGTTGCTCAACTATGACGACGTGGCGTCGACTCAGCTGATCCAACCCGGGAGCCGCGTTACGTATGCGGCGCTGTTCGCCGGGCCTGCGGCAGCCGTCGCCACTTTTCGCGAATACTTGGTGTCCACGAAAGCGCCGGGAGAGCGCTTGCGCGAGGTGGATGAGTCCAGCCGTCAGTTAAACTCCGCCATCGATCGCGCCGGCCGGTTTCTCAACCTAGCCAGCCTGGCTTCGGTGCTTCTTGCGGCGGTGGCCGTGGCGATGGGCGCGCGGCGCTACGCGGCGCGGCACATCGATGCTGTGGCTTTGATGAAGTGCATGGGAGCCGCGCAGGGCTTCGTGCTGGCGATTTCCCTCATCGAATTGACGCTATTGGCGATTTTCGCCGTCGCCCTGGGAGCGCTGCTCGGGTTCCTCGCGCAACAGGGTCTTGCGTGGGTTCTGCGGGATCTGATCCGCACTGAGTTGCCTGCGGCCTCGCTGGCGCCGCTGCCCATCGCTCTGGTTACGGTATTGGCAATGCTCATCGGCTTCGCATTGCCGCCTCTGCTGCAATTAAAAAGCACCCCTCCGGCGCGGGTGCTGCGCAAGAGCGTGAGTTCGCCGCCCTTGCGGTACGGGTTGAGCTACTTGCTGGCGGTCGTGGCGTTGTTCGCGATTCTATGGAGTTTGGTGCGCGATACCGAACTGGTGTTCTCGGTGCTTGCCGGTGTGCTGGGCGTGGGTCTGGTGCTGACTTTGGCGGGATACGGCCTGGTACGGCTCACAGGCCGCTTGCGCGGTGGCGTGGGAGTCGCGTGGCGCTATGGTCTCGCCAATGTATCGAGGCGCGGCGGCGGCAGCGTGGTGCAGATCGTCGCATTCGGCCTGGGTTTGATGGTGCTGTTATTGCTGGCGGTGGTGCGCAGCGACTTGCTTGCCGATTGGCGGCGCAGCCTGCCCGTCGACGCACCCAATAATTTTCTGATCAACATTCGCCCGGAGGAACGCGCGCCCTTGCAGGAATTCCTGCGATCGCACGGCATGGGCCAGCCGCAAATGTTTCCCATGGTGCGCGCGCGCATCGTCGCCATCAATGCGGCGCCGAGTGAATCGATCAAGCTGCACGGCGATTCCGGCCGCGGCTTTTTGGAACGCGAGCAGAACCTGACCTGGGTTTCCAATCTCATGGAGGACAATCAGCTGATCGCCGGACGGTGGTGGACCCCGGCGGATGCCGGCAAGCCCTTGGTCTCCATATCGACCGAATATCAAGAAGCCTTGCAATTGAAGCTGGGAGACAGGCTAAGCTTCGATATCGCGGGAGAGCCCTTGACCGTGGAGGTGGCCAGCATACGGAAAATACGCTGGGACAGCTTCCGGCCGAATTTCTTTCTGATGTTCCCGCCGGGACTGTTGGACGGCGCCGCCGGAACTTACATGACCAGCGTGTACCTGACGCCGGTACAGCGCCCGGCGCTGGCCGAGCTCGTGCGCCGGTTTCCGACCGTCTCGGTGTTCGACGTCGATGCCATTCTCAAGCAAATTCGCGACATCATGGATCGTGCATCCCTGGCCGTGCAGTATGTTTTTCTCTTTACCCTGGTTGCGGGAATCGTGGTACTTCTCGCGGCGGTGCAATCGACGCGGGACGAACGCCGGTATGAAAGCGCCATGCTGCGCACCTTGGGCGCGAGCCGCGGCACGGTATTGCAGGGAGTGGCCGCGGAATTTTCCGCGCTGGGATTTCTCTCGGGCACCTTAGCCGCCTTCGGCGCCACGGGAGTCGGCTGGATACTCGCGCGGCGTCTATTCTCTTTGCAATATACGCTGGACCCCTGGGTGTGGGTGGTGGGATTGGTCTGCGGCACCGTGCTGGTCGGATTGAGCGGCACGCTGGCGACGCGCCGCGTGGTCAACACTCCGCCCATCGTTACTTTGAGAGACGAGTGACCCGGCTAAGGGACGAATGAGAAAACCAACGAGAGCGGCGCTCAGCGCACTTCGAGAATCAGCCAGCCCAGAGGGATAGGACTGCCGCGGGGCGGTAGCGCTTCGATGCGCACGTTGTAAATGCCGGCGGCCAGCCCCGTTGAATTCAGGGTCAGGCGCAATTCGCCGTTCGAATCTTTCAACACGTTATTCAATATCAGCGCGCGCCCCTGATCTTTCTTGTCGACGAAGAGGCGGAACTGCACCAGCTTGTTCGTATAGTTCAGATCGATGTGCACATCCATCAATTGCGGGGCGTTGCGATTCACGACGATCCGAGCCCTGTCCATGCCCGGGGCGCGATCCGGGCTCACGAACTGTGTGCTCTCAACGGCGGGCTGCACCAGCGACCCTTGGGTCATCAAGGTGCGGGTATCTTCGAGTTGGCCGCGTAACCCTTGGTACTTGCCGAACAAAGCCCAAAACGCCACCAGACTCAAGAAGGCGACCGCGCCCAAGGCGATCGGCACATAGATGCTTTTCCACCAAGCAGGTTGCGGCTCGCGCAGATCCAGCGGCCGACCGCTGGCTTCCAATAATTTGAGACTGCTCTGTGCCCGCTCCGATAAGTGCAGACCATTGAGATATTCGGGATTCGCGCGGCACCAATTCTCCAAATCACGGGCGCCCTTGAAGGGCAGCTTGTTCTCCAGATAACGCTCGACGAGCTTGTGGTCTTCGATGAATTTGCGATCGAAGCGCGGCGGCGCGAGCTGCGGATTCCCTGGTGTGACTGTGCGAGCGTTCATACTCAAGCTTTCCTTTGGACGCTCATCATGACGCGTCCAGGCGGCGGAATATGTGAAATAATCGGCAAAAGGTCAGGCCGAGGGGGCGGCCATTGGGTGCAGGGCGAGACGGCCGTCACGATTCGCAGTCGAAGCCCGGGGGTGCCTAGGCGACTGGGTGACGAGCGGCGGGCAGCAGCCGCCCGCTGTCCAATGCGGCGAACACCGCCTCGCGCTGAGCGGGCGTGAGTCGCCGCCAGTCGATCTTCTCGTTGCCTTCGGTCCGAAGCTCCGCATCGTCGATGTGCCGTACCACTCCGGGCTTCGCGCGCCAGCGTTGCGGCAAGCCGTCGGTGCGTCCGCTATGCACGATGTCAATGACGGCTTGAATCACCCGCGCATTGTTGGCGAGATCGGCATGCGACTCATCCACAAAATAGCATTTGAGCTTGGGCAGTCTGGCCAGCGACAGGGGGACGGTGCCGTCGCCGTTTCTATCCATGGC
>Ga0302320_10008701_pt1 | contig 21991 bp, 25 predicted proteins | sample Bog_T0_3_FD_202130 | JGI IMG/M metagenome (GOLD analysis project Ga0302320, IMG submission 202130) | Peat permafrost microbial communities from Stordalen Mire near Abisko, Sweden - Bog_T0_3 | ecosystem: Environmental > Terrestrial > Soil > Wetlands > Peat | place: Sweden: Abisko, Stordalen Mire...
TCCGACCTGATGCAGATCTACAGCCAGCTGGACCTGCCCCACCTCAAGGATCCGCCGCTGCCGCCGCTGCCGGTGCCCCAGCTGGACCTGCACGCCAGCATCTTCGAGGTGATCGCCCGCAACGACATCCTGCTCATGCACCCTTACCAGAGCTTCGACGACAGCGTGGTGCGGTTCGTGCGCGAGGCCGCGGACGACCCCAAGGTCCTGGCCATCAAGGTGACCCTGTACCGCATCAGCCCCACCAGCCCGGTGGCGGCGGCCCTGGAGCGGGCCGCGGAGCGCGGCAAGCAGGTGGCCGCCATCGTCGAGCTGCGGGCCCGGTTCGACGAGGAGGCCAACATCGCCTGGGCCCGGCGCATGGAGAGGGCGGGCGTGCACGTGGTCTACGGCATGCCCAACCTCAAGACCCACGGCAAGGTCTGCCTGGTCATCCGCCAGGAGGCCGGCGGGATCCGCCGCTACTGCCACCTCTCCACCGGCAACTACAACGAGCGCACCTCGCGGCTCTACTGTGACATCGGCCTGTTCACCGCCAGGCCCGAGTTCGGCGAGGACCTGTCGAACCTGTTCAACCTGCTCACCGGCTACACCCGGCCGCCCAGGCTGAACCGGCTGATCATCGCCCCCCAGCAGTTCCGCCAGGCCTTGTATGACCGCATCGACCGGGAGCGGGGCCACGCCGAGGCGGGCAGGCCGGCGAGGATGATCCTCAAGATGAACTCGCTGGTGGACCCGGCGATGATCCAGCGGCTCTACGAGGCGAGCCAGGCGGGCGTGACCATCGACCTGCTGGTGCGGGGCACCTGCAGCCTGCGCGCCGGCGTGCCCGGCCTGTCCGACAACATCCGGGCGGTCTCGATCATCGACCGGTTCCTGGAGCACGCCCGGGTCTACCACTTCAACAACGGCGGCGACACCGAGACCCTGCTGGCCTCGGGCGACCTCATGCAGCGCAACCTGGACCACCGGGTGGAAGTGGCGTTCCCGCTGGTGGATCCCATCGTCGCCGCCCAGGTGCTGGAGATGCTGGAACTGCAGCTGCACGACACCACCAAGGGGCGGGTCCTGGGGCCGGACGGGGGGGTGCTTCGCCGGGGCCTGGACCCGTCCTGGCCGCCGCTGCGCAGCCAGTCCCGCACCTACGAGCACGGGCTCATGGCCAGCGGGGTGAAGGCCGTGACCCAGAAATTCCCGGACACCTGGGATCCCGAGCTGTAGGCTATAGCCTGGAGATTCATATGGGATCGAGAATCAGTCGCGCCGCCATCTATGATGCCCTCAATACCTACCGGGTGCCCGGGACCGAGGCCACCCTGGTGGCGCTCAAGGCGGTGCGGGCCATCGACGTGGCGGAGCCCAAGGTCACGGTGCAGCTGCACCTGATGGACGCCTACCGGGACCGGGAGGCGGCCATCCGCGGGGCGGTGGCCAATCTCGTGGGCGGGATCCCGGGCGTGGAGCAGGTGGAGGTCCGGCTGGAATGGGAAAAGTCCCCGGAGGTCGATTTCAAGAACCTGCTGCCCACGGTCAAGCACTGCCTGGTGGTGGGCTCCGGCAAGGGCGGGGTGGGCAAGAGCACGGTGGCGGCCAACCTGGCGGTGGCCATGGGCCAGCTGGGGCTCAAGGTGGGCCTGCTGGACGCGGATCTGTACGGGCCCAGCATGGGCATGATGTTCGGCATCAAGGAGGGCCCCGAAGGCACTCCCGAGGGCAAGATCGTCCCCATCGAGAAGTTCGGGATCAAGCTCATGTCGATCGCCTTCCTCATCGACGAGGACCGGCCGGTGATCTGGCGCGGGCCCATGCTCAACAAGGCGCTCACCCAGTTCCTGGGCGATGTGCTCTGGGGGGATCTTGATTATCTCTTCATCGATCTGCCTCCGGGCACCGGCGACACCCAGATCTCCCTCATCCAGAACGCCAAGGTGGAGGGCGCCATCATCGTCAGCACCCCCCAGGACGTGGCCTTCCTGGACGCGCGCAAGGCCATCGGCCTGTTCCAGACCGTGAAGGTGCCCATCGCCGGCATCATCGAGAACATGTCCAGCTTCCACTGCCCCGGCTGCCACCTGGAGACCCCCATCTTCGGCCACGGCGGCGTGAAGGCGGCGGCCAAGCGCATGGACCTGCCGTTCCTGGGCGAGATCCCCATCGACCTGGAGATCCGGGTGGGCAGCGACGAGGGGGTGCCCATGGTGGCGGGCCACCCCCAGAGCCCGCAGACGGCAGCGTTCCTGAGGATGGCCCGGACCCTGCGGGACGCGGTCCGGCCCTAGCAGCCGTTACGAAGCTTGCTTCGTTACGGCTGGTTGTGCCCAGAACGGACGATGGGTCACGAAGGATTCAAACGGTGCTAGGTTTCGTGGCTCCCCAACTGGGCCGCCGCCTCCCAGTCCGGCAGCCGGTCGCTGAACCCCAGGCTGGCCAGGTAGTCCTCGTCCAGCCGGGCCCTGGCGAACACCGCATGGTCGGGGTTGTAGGCGCAGAAGGTGTCGGCCACGTGCACGGCCAGGGCCGGGGTGAAGCCCCGCACCGTCTGCCGGCTGATGCTGTGGTGCCAGGCGGCGGCCTGCACCACCGGCTCCGGGATGCCCCAGAGCGCCAGCAGGAAGGCCCCCACCTCCGAGTGGGTGGCGCCGAACACGTGGAACTCGGAGCCTTCCAGATCGCCCCCGGAGCGGTGGTTGGTCTCCAGCACCTTGCCGTAGTCCTCGGGGAATCGGGAGGCGAGGATCAGGATGCCGATGTCGTGCAGCAGTCCCGCGGTGAAGAACTCGTTGGCCCGCTGCAGCCCCAGGCCTTCCGCCGCGGCGATGCGCCGGCTGGCCGCGGCCGCCGCCAGGCTGTGCTGCCACAGGTGCTGGATGGTGAAGGAGGGGATGCGGAACGCGCCCACCTGGCCGAACAGGCCGTGGGCCAGGACCAGGCCCTTGAGCAGGTCGACGCCCAGGAAGGAGACCGCTTCGGTGGCGCTGGTCACCTTGTGCCTGAGGCTGAAGAAGGCCGAGTTGGCCAGCTTCAGGATCATGGCGGTCATGGCCATGTCCCGCTCGATCACCGCCCCCAGCTGATCCCCCGAGCCCCGCTCGGATTCCAGCAGACGGGTGATCTCCCGGTAGAGCTCCGGCACCGCCGGCAGCTGGCCGATGCGGGCGATCAGCTCGCGCACGTGGTCGTTGCCAACCCGCCGCCCGTAGTGGCAGATGAAATCCAGCGTGGAATTCAGCAGGGCCAGGTCGCAAGGCTTGGCCAGGCACTGGTGGGCCCGCCCCACGCTCTGCAGGGCCTGCCCCCGGTCCGCGTCCGCCGCCAGCAGGACCCGGATGGTGGCCGGATAGCGGGCCATGACCTCCTGCAGGAATTCGGCGCCGCCCATCCCGGGCATGCGCAGGTCCGCGACCACCGCCTGGAACGGTTCCCGGGCGAAGGCCTCCAGCCCGGCGTCGGCGCTGTCCGCGAACTCCAGCGCCCAGCCTTCCTCCAGCGGCGCCGCGTGCCGGCGCAGGTCGTCCAGGAACCTGGGCTCGTCGTCCACGAACAGGATTCTGCCTTTGGCCGCCATGTGGTTTCCTCCCGTCCGGAGCTTCAATCTTCGGTCTTGTGGAGCTTCTTGATCACGTACCTGGGGCGGTCGCGCACTTCCTGGTAGATTCGGCCAATATACTCGCCCAGCAGCCCGAAGGCCAGGAACTGGGCGCCCACGAAGAAGAACAGCACGGCGAACAGGGTGAACACGCCCTGCACGGTGCCCTCCGGGTGGAGCATCCGGTAGAGCAGCAGGATGATGCCGAAGCCCATGCCCAGGGCCGAGATGATGACCCCCAGCACGCTGAGCATCTGCAGCGGCAGCAGGGAGAAGCTGGTGAGCAGGTCGAACTGGAGGTTGATCAGCTTCCAGAACCCGTACTTGGAATCGCCCGCGGCGCGCTCGGCGTGCGCCACCGGGACCTCGCTGATCCGCTTGGCGAAGCTGTTGGCCAGGGCCGGGATGAAGCTGGAGCGCTCCTTGCACTGGAGCATGGCGTCGACCACCTCGCGCCGGTAGGCGCGGAGCATGCACCCGTAGTCGTGCAGCTTCACCCCGGTGGTCTTGCGGGTGACCATGTTGACGATCTTGGAGGGCAGGGTCCGGAACAGGCTGTCGTTGTCCATCCGGCCCTGGCGCCAGCCGCCCACCACGTCGAAACCTTCTTCCATCTTCGCCACCAGCTTGGGGACCTCCTCGGGCGGGTTCTGCAGGTCGGCGTCCATGGTCACGATGATCTGGCCCCGGGCCACGGCGAAGGCGCCGAAGATGGCCGCGTGCTGGCCATAGTTGCGGTTGAACTCCACCACGCTGACCCTGGGCTCGTCCCGGGCGATGTCCTGGAGCAGGGCGAGGCTGTCGTCCCGGCTGCCGTCGTCGGTGAAGACCACCTCCCAGGGGCGCTCCGGGTCCTTGAAGTTTTCATTCAGGACCGTCGACAGCCGTTGCCACAGGTGGGCGATATTGGCTTCTTCATTGAAAATCGGGATCACGATGCTGAGATAGGGGGTCATGCCGAACTCCTGTTGCTTCATTCTAGCCTGGGACGAGTTAGGATCATGCCAGGCAGTGCGGCCCGGAGAGCGACCATGACCCAGCCTGGCAGATTCGCAAGCAGGATGATCCTCTCCCTGGCCGCCGCGGCGCTCCTGGCCCAGGCGCCGGTCCAGGCGCCCCGGAGCACCCTGGAGGAGCAGGCGGTGGTGCGCGAGCTCGCCAAGATCCGCATGTTCCCCCGGGATTACGCCAAGTACCTGCGCTACCTGGGCACCCGCTTCGACGGCACCCTGTGGCGGCTGCGCGACCATATCCCCATCCGCACCGAAGAGGGCCAGGCGGCGGTGCTGGAGGCGGCCGATTTCCTGGACACGGTCAAGCCCATCCCCGGCGAGGTGACCTTCTCCGAAGGGCTCCACGCCGCGGCCTGGGAGCACGTGATGGACCAGGGGCCCACCGGGCAGACCGGCCACGTGGGCGCCTCCGGCTCCACGTTCGGCCAGCGGATCCGCCGCTACGGCGAGCCGGGCTCGCTGATCGGCGAAGTGATCAACTACGGCAAGGAGGTCCCGCGCATGACCATCATCCAGCTGGTCATCGACGACGGCGTGCCGGACCGGGGCCACCGCAAGAACATCTTCAACCCGGATTTCCAGACCGCCGGCGCCGCCGTGGGCCCGCACAAGGACTACGGGACCATGACCGTGGTGGACATGGCGGACGAATTCACCCCGAAGAAGCCCTGAACATTCCTAGTCCTTGTCGTTGCCCTCCGGGAAGGCGAAGGCCACGGCGCGGAAGACCTGGTCCTGGATGGGCAGGTTGACGATGACCCCCTTGAAGTGGTCAGTGCCCTTGATCCAGTCCGCCCGGGCTTCGAACAGGGAGGTGTCGCCCACGGTCTCGCCCGTGGCCAGGTCCGCCACCGGCCTGAAGGTGAGGCTGTCCTTGCGGCCGTCCCGCTCCACCTGGATGGTGAAGGCCTTGGCGCCGATGCGGATGAAATCCTCCATCTCGCCGTCCAGGATGTAGGCGCGCAGGGCCCCGGCGGCCGGGTCACGCACCAGCTCCACATGGAACTGCTCGTCCCCCAGCACGATGGGGGTCCCGCCGTGGGGCGGCTGATCCTGGTGCGGCTTGACCTGGTCGTGGGCCGTCCCGGCCACGGCCGTGGTCCGGATCCGCCGCTGGACCAGGGCCCAGCCGCCCCCGGCCAGGGCCAGGACCACCAGGACGGCGATGGGCTGCTTCAGGTTCATGGACACCTCAACTGAGCGGGGACAGGCCGTCGGCCACGGACAGGCGGTAGGCGCGCCAGGCCGGCAGGGCCCCTGCGGCGATGCTGAGGCCCAGCATCAGCAGAGGGCCCCAGACCAGCACCGGGTTCCAGGCCCAGGGCTCCAGCAGCACCCCGATCCGGGTGCGCAGGATCTCCTGCACGGTGGAGGCGATGAGCGCGTACAGCCCGAATCCCAGGGCGCAGCCCAGCAGGCCGATGCCGGCGGACTCGCCCAGCACGGCCGCGATGAGGAAGCGCCGGTGCGCGCCCAGGGCGCGCAGGATGGCCAGGTCGCGCTTGCGCGCGCTCATGGAGGAGTAGACCGCCGAGAACACCGAGGCCCCGGCCACCACCGCCACCATGTAGGCCAGCGCCCGCAGCGCGTCCTCGAACCAGGCGAACTTGGAGAACAGGTCGGCCAGGATCGAGGCCACCGGCCAGGCCAGGGTCAGGCGCTTGCCCTGACGGTTGTAGCGGGTGTCCAGCATCAGGCCGGCGGCCTTGGCCTCGGGCTTGAAGCGGATGAGCACCGCGCTGAGGTCGGTGAACGCGGCGGGGTCGTGGCCGCCCAGCCGCTGGACCCCTTCCAGCGGGACCCAGATGACCCGGTCGGCCGGGGTGTTGGTGGGCGCCAGCACCCCCACCACCGTGAAGATCTCGCTGTGCTGGGCGCTGGGGTTGTAGTCCAGGCCGTGGAAGGGGTGGAAGGTCGTGCCCAGGGTCCAGCCCAGCTGGTGCGCCGCCAGGCTGCCCACCACGGCCTCCTTCTCCCCCACCTTGAACGGCCGGCCGCCGGGCTCCACCGTGTAGACGTGGTCGGGAGCGTATTCGAGGTTCTGGAAGAAGTCGTCGCTCACGCCCACCAGGCGGACCCCGCGGAAGTTGTCGCCCACCACGATGGGGATGGCCCGGTCCACCATGGGCAGGCTCTTCACCTGCTGGTAGTCCTCGGCGGTGATGTTGCCGGGGGAGGCCTCCTGGTGGAACAGGCCGTTGAGCACCAGCTGCAGCTTGGAGCCCCGGGCGCCCAGCACCGCGTCGAAGCCCGAGGCGGAGCGGTTGAAGGACTGCTCTGCCTCGGCCCGCACCACCCAGACCGAGACCACCAGGCCCATGCCCAGGGCCACCAGGAGCACCGCCACCGCGGTGGACACCAGATGCTGGCGGAGACCCCGCCGGATCAGCAGGAACAGCATCAGACATCCTCCTCAAGCCGGGCCGCCTGGTTGAGCGCGGCCAGATCCACCACCTGCTCGAACGAGCCCAGCACCTCCGGGTCGTGGCTGGCCACCAGCAGCGCCGAGCCCAGGCTCGAGGCGCTGTCCCTCAGCAGCTGGACGATCTTGCGGCCGCGGGCGGTGTCCAGGTTGCCGGTGGGCTCGTCGGCCAGGATCAGGCAGGGCCGGTTGGCCAGGGCCCGGGCCACAGCCACCCGCTGCTGCTGGCCGGTGCTCAGCTGCCTGGGCAGGTGGTGGGCCCGCTCGGCCAGCCCCACCCGGGTCAGCGCCTCCAGCGCGGCCTTGGGATCGGCGCCCCGGCCGAAGGCCAGGCCCAGCATCACGTTCTCCAGGGCCGTGAGCCCCTGCAGCAGGTTGAAGGTCTGGAACACGTAGCCCAGCCGCTCGGCCCTGAGCCGGTCCCGTCCGGCTTCGGACAGCCCGGTGACCTCGGCCCCGCCCACGGCCACGAACCCGGAGTCGGGCACCAGGATGCCGGCGATGATGTGCATGAGCGTGGTCTTGCCCAGCCCGCTCTCGCCCCGCACCGCCACCTGCTGCCCGGCCCCCAGCTCGAACCGGGGGATGCGCAGCACCTCGATGCGCTGGCCGGACGGGGCCGGATAGCTCTTGACCAGATCGCGGATGACGAGGGCTGGATCCATGGGCGCGCTCCTAGTGGTCCTGGCAGCCGTCATGGCCGTGCTCGCGCTCGACGATGACGATGCCGCCTTCCTGGTACTTGCCGACCATGCCGAAGGTGGACAGGATCGCCTTCTGGGTGAGGATCTCGGCGCTGACCCCGTAGGCCACAACCCGGTGCGCCAGCAGCATGGTGCGGTCGCATTCGGCGGCTTCGTCGATATCGTGGGTGGCGAGCACCACCGAGCGGCCGGCCTCGGTGAGGCTGCGCAGATGCCGGCGGTAGATGCCGCGGGCCGCGCCGTCCAGGTTGGCGGCGGGCTCGTCCAGCAGGATCAGGTCGGCGTCCCGGGCGAAGGCCTGGGCCAGGAACACCCGCTGGCGCTGGCCGCCGGACAGGGCGTTGAGGGGGGCATGGGCGAGCTGGTCCACGCCCATGACCGCCATGGCCTCCTGCACCGCGCGCTCGTCGGCCGCGCTGAGCCGGCCGAACAGGCCGTGCCGGGCGAACCGGGCCATGCGCACCACGTCGCGCACCCGCAGCGGCAGCATGAAGCTGGTGGGGTGGAACTGGCCCATGTAGGCCACCCCCGCGGGCCGGGACAGCGGCTTGCCGCCGAACACCTCGATGGCGCCCGCCACCGGCGGCAGCAGCCCGGCGATGGTCTTGAGCAGGGTGGTCTTGCCCGAGCCGTTGGACCCCACCAGGGCCAGCAGCTGGCCCGGCTCGAGCCGGAAGCCGATATCCGCCACCACCGTCTCGCCCTGGTAGCCGACGCCCAGGGCGCGGGCCTCCACCGAGGCGGTCATTTCGCCGCCCCCCGGGCCACGCCCAGGCCGGGCAGCAGCTGCTTGAGCGCCAGCAGGAGGAAGAACACGGCGGAGGCCGAAAGGGTGATGGCCGCGCCGGCGGCGATGTTGAAGTGGTAGCTGGCCAGCAGGCCCGCGTAGACCGAGCCGGCGCCGATGCAGGAGGCGCACAGGACCATGGTGGTGATCTTGCGCGAGAAAAGCGCCGCCGAGGCCGCCGGGGCCAGCAGCATCCCGAACACCAGCAGCGTGCCCACGGTGCGGAACGACACCACCACGGTCAGCGCGATCATCAGAAGCATGATGGCGTGGTAGCGCCGGGGCGGGAAGCCGGACACCTCGGCCTGCTCCGGGCTGAAGCAGAGCAGCAGGAACGGCCGGTGGCAGACCACGGCCAGGGCCGCGATCACGATGGTGGCGGCCAGCTGGGTGACCAGTTCCGAGACGCGGATGCCCAGGATCTCGCCGAACAGGATCCGCACCAGGTCGCCGGAGAACGCGTGGGAGCGGGACACGATGGCCACGCCCAGGGCCAGCATGCCCACGAACAGGAGGCCGATGGCGGTGTCCGAGGACAGGTTGGAGCGGCGGGTGATGAAGCCGATGCCGAAGATCATGCCCAGCGCCCCCACCGCCGCGCCGAGCATGCCCGGCAGGCCCAGGAGCATGGCGACGGCCACGCCGGGCAGGACCCCGTGGGCCAGGGCGTCGCCGATGAAGGCCAGCCCGCGCAGCACGACGAAGGTGCCGACGATGCCGCAGGCGATGGACACCAGCACCCCCGCCAGCAGGGCGTTGACCATGAACGCGTTGCCGGCGAAGGGGGAGACCATGTAGTCCAGGATCATTTCAGCGCGTCCAGGATGGTGCCGGCCAGGGTGCGTTCGAAGCTGAAGTAGCTTCCGTCCGCGGGCAGGCTGTGGGTGCCCAGGGACACGGCCCGGACGCCGGTCTCCCGGGCCAGCGCCTCCACCGTCCGGGGCGGGGTGCCCAGCTCGGTGAAGACCACGCTGACCTGGTTCTGGCGGATGAGGCGCTTGAGCGCCTCCAGGCTGGAGGCCGAGCTCTCGGCTTCGGTGGTCAGGCTGGGGATGACCGCCCCCACCAGCCTGAACCCGTAGCGCTGGGCGAAGTAGCCCAGGGATTCGTGGCCTGTGACCAGCCGGCGCCGCTGGGGCGGCAGGGTCTCGACCCGCATCCGGATCTCGGCGTCCAGGGCCGTGAGGCGCGCGTCCAGGTCCGCGGCCCGGGCCGACAGGTCCACCCCGAACTGCCGCTTGAGGTCCAGCGCCAGCGCGTCCACCACGGCCTTGACCGCCAGCGGGTCGGTCCACAGGTGCGGATCCTCGGCGCCCGCCGCCTGGTCCGGATCGTCCGAGGGAATGCCCTCTCCGGCCCCCACGTGGCGGACAGGGATGTGCTCCGAGGCGGTGAAGAACCTGGCCCCGGCCTTGCGCGCCTGGTCCAGGGCTTGCCCATGCCGCCCTCCAGCCCGAGCCCGTTCTCGACGATGAGGTCGGCCCGGGTGAGGGCCTCGATGTCCCGGGCCGAGGGCTCCCATTCGTGCACGTCCAGCCCGTTGGGGATGGCCGTGGTCACGGTGAACGAATCGCCCGCCAGGTCCCGCACCGCCGCCCCGAGGATCGAATAGGTGGCGACGATGGTCCGCTTCCCGGCCGGGGCCGGGGGCCGCCGGTCGCAGCCCGCCAGCAGCGCGGCCAGCCCGATCATCACTGTCAGCCTGGCACCCGTCTTCAATGGCATCTGACCCGCTCCCGCAACGTATGGTAGTTCAAGAAGAACCCGCCCTCCAATCGTATACCAGATAGAAACGATTTTTATTAAGAAAGGAAGGGCGCGGCCTGGGCTACCATCACCCGTGGAGGATTCATGATCTGGAGGAGTCCCAAACTGATCGCGCTTTTCCTGGCCGCCTTCTGCCTGCCGGCGGCCCCGGTGGACCCCGGCGGGGCCAGGCTGGCCGAGCGGTTCAGCGCCATGGACGTGGAGCACCATTGGCTGCCGGGCCATCGCCTGGCGGACTGGCGCACCGGGGAGCCCGCGGCGCGCAAGGGCTCCACCCACTGCAGCGCCTTCCTGGCCGCGGCCTGCGAGCGGATCGGGGTCGACATGCTGCACCCGCCCGAACACGGCGAGAACTTCCTGGCCACGGCCCAGACCGACTGGCTGCGGCAGGAGGGGCCCAGGCACGGCTGGACCCCGGTGGATTCGCCGTCCCGGGCCCAGGAGCTGGCCAACCAGGGCCAGGTGGTGGTGGTCATGTTCCCGAGCTCCGATCCCCGGAAATCAGGCCACGCCGCCCTGGTGCTGGCCAGCGACAAGAGCGGGGCCCTGCTGGAGGCGGAAGGGCCCCAGATCATCCAGGCTGGCGCCCAGAACGCCGCCTCCACCAGCGTCAAGGAGGGCTTCCGCCACCACCGCGGCGCCTGGGTCTCCGGCCACGACTACACCGTGCAGTTCTTCGCCCACGCCCCGCCGGCCAACTGACCGGTATACTACTTTTCCGGGAAGGCGGTCGACCGTGACGACAGAGAGAATCCAGGAACTGGCCACTGCGCATTTCGCAGCCATCGCCGAGATCCGGCACAAGATCCACATGCACCCCGAGCTGGGCGACGACGAGCACCACACCGCCAGGCTCATCGCGGAGACGCTCGCAGGCCTGGGCATCGAGACCCGCACCGGCGTGGCCGGGACGGTGCTGCTCCGGGCCGACATGGACGCCCTGCCGATCCAGGAGGAAGTGGACGTGCCCTTCAGGTCCCGGATCAAGGACCGCATGCACGCCTGCGGGCACGATGGCCACGTGGCCGGCCTGCTGGGCGCGGCGATGGTCCTGAACGATCTGCGCGGGAGCTTCGACGGCAACGTGAAGCTGGTGTTCCAGCCCGCGGAGGAGACCGATGGCGGGGCCGCGCGGATGATCGCGGAGGGGGTGCTGGAGGATCCCAAGGTGGACGCGGCCTTCGGCTGCCACCTGTGGGGCCCGCTGCAGGAAGGCAAGGTCCAGCTCTGCGCCGGACCCTTCATGGCCTCGCCCACCGCCTTCTGGTTCAAGATCTTCGCCAAGGGCGGCCACGGCGCCTACCCGCACCTGACCGCGGACCCGGTGTTCCTGGCGGCCCAGGCCATCACCTTCTTCCAGAGCATCGCCAGCCGGCGGATCAATCCGCTGGAGCCGGTGGTGGTGTCCGTCACCGCCATCCACGGCGGCGAGGCCACCAACGTGATCCCCGAGGTGGTGGAAGCCAAGGGCACCATCCGCACCTTCAACGAGGCCCTGCGCGACGTCATCCCCAGGGAGATGGAGAGCATCCTCAAGGGCGTCACCGAGGCCCAGGGCGCGACCTATTCCTTCGAGTCCAGGAAGTCCTACCCGCCCGTCATCAACCACCCGCGCATGACCGAGGTGGTGCGGGACGCCTTCGCCAAGGTGGTCGGGGCGGACAACGTGGACGCCAACTGCGCGCCCAGCATGGGGGCCGAGGACTTCGGCTACTTCGGCAAGTCGGTGCCGTCAGCGTTCGCCTTCGTGGGCATCGGCCAGAACGGGGAGCCCATGGCCCACCACCAGCCCAGGTTCCAGTGGGAGGACCGCAACCTGCTGGTCCTCACCCGGGGCCTGGCCCAGATCGCCGTGGATTTCCTTCAGAGCACCGCCGCCCAGTAGCCCACGTCCACCCAGCGGTCCAGCTTCCAGCCCACCTCCGGCAGGGCGCCCACGTGCCTGAAGCCGCAGTGCTCGTGCAGGGCGACGCTCCCTTCGTTGGGCAGGGAGATGCCGCCCAGGGCGGTGTGGAAGCCCCGGGCCCGCAGCTCCGGCAGCAGGGTCCGGTAGAGGCTGGCGCCGATGCCCTGGCGGTAATGGTCAGGGGCCACGTAGACGGTGGTCTCCACCGAGAAGCGGTAGGCGCTGCGTTCCTTCCACTGGCTGGCGTAGGCGTAGCCCACCACGGCCCCATCCGCCTCGCAGACGTACCAGGGGTAGGCCCCCGTGATCCGCTGGATGCGGCCCGCCATCTCCTCCGCCGAAACCGGGGCGGTCTCGAAGGTGATGATGGTATCGGCCACGTACGGGTTGTAGATGGCGATGATCGCCGCGGCGTCGGCGGGGGTGGCCGGCCGGATCATGGCTAGTACTCGGCGGGCAGCCGGTTGAGCTGCTCGAGCGTGTAGACCGGGCCGTCCTTGCAGACGTAGCTGCTGCCGGTGTTGCACCGCCCGCACTTGCCCAGCCCGCACTTCATGCGGTTCTCCAGCGTGGTGTAGATGCTCTCCGGGGTGAAGCCCAGCTTGTGCAGCACCGGCAACGTCAGCTTGATCATGATCGGCGGCCCGCAGACCAGGGCGATGGTGTTCTCGGGGCTGGGGTCGGCCTGTTCGACGATGAGCGGGACGAAGCCCACTTTGCCGGTCCAGTCCGGGGTCTCGCCTCCGGGGTCCACCGTGCACAGCAGGTTCACGTCGGGCCGCTCCTGCCACGCCTTCAGCTCGTGCTTGTAGACCAGGTCGGCCACGCTCCGGGCGCCGTAGACGATGGTGATGTCCTTGAACCAGTCGCGCTGGTCCAGGCAGTTCCAGATGACGCTGCGCAGGGGCGGCAGGGCGATGCCGCCGGCGATGAAGATGAGGTTCTTTCCTTTCCAGTCCTCGATGGGGAACACGTTGCCGTACGGCCCGCGGAAGCCGACGATGTCGCCCACCTCCTTGTCGGCCAGCCCCGCCGTCACCCGCCCCGTTTCCCGGAAGGTGCACTCGATGTAGCCCTTGCGGGTGGGGCTGCTGGCGATGCAGAAGGTGCTTTCGCCGTCGCCGAACGAGCTGTACAGGCCGAACTGCCCGGTCCTGAAGGAGAAGCTGTCGGCCGCGGCCTGGTCCACGAACTCCAGCCGGAAGGTGCGCACCCCGGGCGCCTCCTGGGTGATCTGGGCGATCCGCATGAGGTAGGGCAGGTAGATGTTCGGTTCGCTCATGGGTTCACCTGGGAGGCTTCGACAAGGTGTTCTTGCAGGTTCATGTCCACCGGGCAGGCGCGGGTGCACTTGCCGCAGCCGACGCAGCCCAGCTTTCCGTAGCGCTCGGGGTAGTACGAGAACTTGTGGTAGACCCGCTGGCGCCAGCGCGCGCCCTGGGTCTCGCGCGGATTGTGGCCCGAGGCGTGCAGGGTGAACATGTGGTAGCCGCAGGAATCCCAGGCCCGCAGCCGGCGCCCGCCGGCCTTGTCGGCCTCCTCCTGGATGTCGAAGCAGACGCAGGTGGGGCACACGAACGCGCAGGCCCCGCAGCCCACGCAGCGCAGCGCCTGCTCGGCCCACAGCGGGCTGTCGAACAGCGCCGGCAGCTTGGCGGTGAGGGCGGGCTGGTCGAAGGCGGCGGGCACATCCGCCAGCAGGGCGGCCTTGCCGGCGCCGTCGGCCGGCTGGAAGGCGTCGGGCGCCAGCGCCTGGATGGCCCGGCCCTTGTCGGTGAGCACTTCGGCCAGGTAGCCGCCCGCCATGGGGGTGAGCAGGATGTCGCTGCCCTTGGTGGAGCCCGGGCCGCCGCCCACCGAGGTGCAGAAGCAGGCGTCGTCCCTGCGGGTGCAGCCCATGCCGATCACTGCCAGCTGCTCCAGCCGGGCGTTGAAGAAGGCGTCCCGGGTGTCCCAGTTGAACACCGCGTCCAGCGCCGCGAAGGCCGAGGCCTCGCAGGGCCGGATGCCGAACAGCACGGTGGGGCGGGCCTTGGGCACGGCGTCCGCCAGGTCCACTTCCCCCGGTTTCAGGGTGTAGCTGAGCAGCTGCTCCACCTTGGGGAACACCGTCTCCTTGGCCGACAGGGCGGTCTGGACATAGTCCCGGGCCACCTGGGCCGGACTGCTCACCGGGTTGAGCTCGGACCGGCCGTCCCGGTCGGTGGGGGCGAGGATCCGCCTGCCGTCGGCCGCGAGGGCCGCGAACAGGAGGTCCAGGGATGCTGAGGAGAGTTGATACGTGTCTGCCATTGAGCACCCTACCGGATGAAAGTCTCTTTGTCGTCGGGGCGGAAGGTGGACAGCGCGTAGTCCAGCTTCGAGGATGCGCCGGCCCGCTGGCCGAACTGCGCGTGCACGCTCTCTTCGGCGTTGAAGGTGAGCAGGTGGACCGGGATCCCCACCGGGCAGGCCCGGCCGCAATCCCCGCACTCCACACAGCGACCCGCCAGGTGCATGGCCCGGGTCATGTGATACTCCAGGTTGCCCAGGGCGTGGCTGGGCACCGGCACCCACTGGGGCCGGTTGCAGTCCATGGTGCAGTGCTCGCAGTAGCACATGGGGCAGCTGCTCCGGCATGCGTAGCACTTGACGCAGCGGGCCAGTTCGCCCTGCCAGAAGTCCCAGCGCTCCTGGCGGGTCATCTTTCCGAGCCGGTCCAGCAGCGCCCGGTCCTCGGGCTTGAGTTCCTTGGGGGAAAGGGCCAGGTGCTGCTCGATGGCTTCGGCGCCGGCGAGTTCACTCACCTGGCCGGCGCCGTCTTCGATGAGCGGCAGCACGTCCTGCTCCTTGATCTGGCGCTCGGCCATGAGCTGGAGCAGGGCGCGCAGGGTGTCGGGCTTCGCCGCCAGGGCCACCCTCCCCAGGCGCTTGACTTCCTTGCGGGTGACGTAGCTGGCCAGGTTCTGCTCGCCGTCGAAGGTGAGCTTTTCCGACCGCGCGGCGGAGCGCGCGAAGGCCGGCCGGCGGGTGCCGTGGGTGCCGGGCTCGAACCCCAGCACCGCCTTGACCTCGCCGGATTCCAGCAGCTGTTTGGCTTTCTCTCTCAGGTCCATGCCGCCCTCACTCCACGCCCGCGTTGGCCAGTTCCTTGTACTCGGCGTACGGGCCCATGGCCCGGATGCCGGTGGTCACTTCGTTCACCAGCTCGGCCCACTTGGCCCCCTCCGCCGCCGAAACCCAGCTGAAGGTGATCCGCTGGGTGTCGATCCCCATGAAGTCCATCAGGTTGCGGTAGATCATCCAGCGCCGCCGGGCGTGGTAGTTGCCCGAGGTGTAGTGGCAGTCGTTGGGGTGGCAGCCGGAGATGATGATCCCGTCCGCCCCCCGGGCGAACGCCTTGGCCAGCAGCATGAAGTCGATCCGCCCGGTGCAGGGCAGGCGCAGCACCCGCACGTTGGACTGGTACTTGATCCGGCTGGTGCCGGTCAGGTCGGCCCCGGCATAGGTGCACCAATTGCAGACGAAGGCGGTGATTTTAGGCTCGAAGGGTTCTGTCATGGCAGGGGTCCCAGGTGGACTTCAGGTCCGGGCTTCGCCCGGGCTTGAAGTGGGGTGTGGGGGACGGAGAGCGAGTGAAGCGAGCGTGCGGTCCCCCATGGAGATGTCAAAGCACTTCAGGTCCGGGCTTCGCCCGGGCTTGAAGTGGGGTGTGGGGGACTCGGAGCTCGTGAAGCGAGCGTGCGGTCCCCCATGGAGATGTCAAAGTGTCATGATCTCGGCGAAGATCTGTTCGTTGCTGAAGCCCTGGATGTCGATGGCCTTGGTCCGGCAGGTGGCCACGCAGGTGCCGCAGCCCTGGCAGAGGCCCGGGTTGACCTTGGCCACGGTCTTGAGCACGCTGCCGTCCCGGCCCTTGATCTCCTCCTGCTCGATGGCCTGGTACGGGCAGGCGCTCTGGCAGAGGAAACAGCCCACGCAGTAGCTGAACACCGGGGGCGGCATCCGGTTCACCACCGCGATCTGCGGCTCCCGGGTCAGCTGGTCCCGGCTGAACAGCGCGGCCACCTTGGCGGCGGCGCCGCTGGCCTGGGCCACGGTCTCGGGGATGTCCCGCGGCGCCTGGCAGGCCCCGGCCAGGAAGATCCCGGCGGTGTTGGTCTCCACCGGCTTGAGCTTGGGGTGCGCCTCGGCGAAGAAGTGGTAGGGGTCGTAGCTGACGTGCAGCTTCTGGGCCAGCTGCTCGCTGCCGTCCTGGGCCTGCACCGCCGTGGCCAGCACCACCATGTCCGCCCGGATCTCCACCGGCCGCCCGTTCTGCAGGGTGTCGGCGCCCATCACCACCAGCTGGCCGTCCTCCTCGTAGATCCGCGAGACCCGCCCGCGGATGTAGCTGACGTCGTCCTCCTCGATGGCCCGGCGCACGAACTCGTCATAGTCCTTGCCTGATGAGCGGATGTCCATGTAGAACACGTGGGCCTTGCCGTGGTGCATCTTGTGCTTGTAGAGCATGGCGTGCTTGGCGGTGTACATGCAGCACACCTTGGAGCAGTACGGCACGCCCTTGGAGCGGTCGCGGGATCCGGAGCAGGCCACGAACACCACGGTCTCCGGTTCCTTGCCGTCGCTGGGCCGCTTCATGGCGCCGGCGGTGGGCCCCGAGGCCGAAGCCAGCCGCTCGAACTGCATGCCGTCGATGACGTCCTTGTACTTGCCGTAGCCGTACTCGGGGAACTTGTCGGTGCCCATCAGCTTGAACCCGGTGGCCAGGACGATGGCGCCCACGTCCAGGGTGACCAGCTCGTCCTCCTGGTCGAAGCGGATGGCCTTGGTCGGGCACATCTTCTCGCAGACCTTGCACTTGCCGGTCTTGTAGAAGGTGCAGTTGAGCTTGTCGATGACGGGCTTGTTGGGCACGGCCTGGGGGAACGGCACGTAGATGGCGCCGCGGGTGGAGAGCCCCTCGTTGAACGCGTCCGGGATCTTCTTGTTCGGGCACTTGGTGGTGCACAGGCCGCAGCCGGTGCAGAGCTTCTCGTCCACCTGCCGGGCCTTCTTGCGGATGGTCGCCTTGAAGTTGCCGATGAAGCCTTCCAGCTTTTCCAGCTCGGAATAGGTCATGAGGGTGATGTTCGGGTGCCTGGCGGCCTCCACCATGCGCGGGGTGAGGATGCACTGGGAGCAGTCCAGGGTCGGGAAGGTCTCGGAGAGCTGGCTCATGTGCCCGCCGATGGACGGCGACTTCTCCACCAGCACCACCTGGTGCCCGCTGTTGGCGATGTCCAGGGCCGCCTGGATCCCGGCGATGCCGCCGCCCAGCACCAGCGCGCGCTTCGTCACCGGCACCTGGATCGGCTGCAGCGGATGGTTGCGCTTGACCTTCTCCACCATCACCCGCACCAGGTCGATGGCCTTGGCGGTGGTCACCTCGCCCTTCTCGTGCACCCAGGAGCAGTGCTCGCGCAGATTGGCCATCTCGCACAGGTAGGGGTTCAGCCCGGCCTCGGCCACGGCGCTGCGGAAGGTGGGCTCGTGCATGCGCGGCGAGCAGGCCGCCACCACCACCCCGGTGAGCTGGTGCTCCCTGATCGCCTCCTTGATCATGCTCTGCCCGGGGTCCGAACACATGTACTTGTAGTCCACGCTGTGGACCACGCCGGGAACGGCGCGGGTGGCTTCCGCCACCTTGGCGCAATCCACGGTTCCGCCGATGTTCTCGCCGCAGTGGCAGATGAATACGCCGATTCGTGACATGGTCGGCCTCTCCTAGACGGGGGTGCTGGCGGGTTGCAGGAGCGCGGGCACCATGTGCCGCTGCAGGCCCAGCGCCTCGGGCGCCAGGCCCAGGGCCAGGCCCAGGGCCTGGGTGATGAACAGCACCGGCAGCTGATGGTCCGCGCCCAGGGCGGCGTTGATCTCCGGCCGGCGCATGTCCAGGTTGGAATGGCACATGGGGCAGGCCACCACGATCGCTTCGGCCCCGTGCTTCACGGCGTCGGCCACGATCTTCCCCGACATGCGCGCCACCAGGTCGGTGCGGGTCACCGAGAAGGCCGCGCCGCAGCACTCGGTCTTGAAATTCCAGTCGATGGGCTCGGCGCCCGAGAGCTTGAGCAGCCGGTCCATGGACTGGGGGTCCTCGGCCCGGTCGAAGCTCACCACCCGGGGCGGCCGCACAAGCAGGCACCCGTAGTAGCAGGCCAGCTTGCGGCCCAGGGGGGCGACGGTCCTGTCCTTGATCACGTCCTGGAACCGGTCCAGCACCTCCAGCACGTTGACCACCTTGACCCGGCCGGTGACCGGCATCTCGATGATCGAAGTGATCTCGGCCGAAGCCGCGGGATCCGCCGCCAGCTCGGCCCGGGCCGAGGTGAGCCGGTTGTAGCAGGCCGCGCAGGGCGCCAGGACTTCGGTGAGCCCGGCCGCCTCGGCCTGGGCCAGGATCCTGGCCGGCAGGGCCAGCGAGAGCTTGTGGTCCAGCACGTGGGCGCTGCTGGCGCCGCAGCAGTTCCAGTCCGGCACCGCCACCAGCTCCAGGCCGATGGCCCCGGCCAGCGCCCGCACCGATTCGTCGAACTCCCGGCTGGAGCCCAGCAGGGAACATCCCGGATAGTAGCCGATCCTCATGGTTTGCCCCCGAGCGTGCGCTGGAAGATGCGCTTGATGGCGGCCCGGCCCGCGATCAGGTGGGGCAGCAGCGGCAGCTTGCCCCGCACGAACATCCTGGGGGCGAGCATGACGTCTTTCAGGAAATGCCGGCTGCGCAGCTTGTAGTCGGCCACCAGGCCGATCTCGTAGAGCCGCCCGGTCTCGCGCACCGAGTCCATGAAGGCTCGGTGGAAGGCCAGGATGTCCTTGGACCGCGGATGGGCCAGATCCCGGCGCACGGCTTCGAGCCGCAGATAATCCATGACCTTGGGCACTTCGACCTCCTGCGGGCAGCGGGTGGAGCAGGTTTCGCAGGCCAGGCAGAGCCAGATGCCTTCGCTGGACAGCGCCTGCCTGTCCCAGGCCGGGTCGCCGAACTGGACCAGGCGCAGGATCTGGCAGGACGTCAGGTCCATGTCCTGGGCCACCGGGCAGCCTGCGGCGCACTTGCCGCACTGGTAGCAGTGGTTCAGCTTGACTCCTGTGGCTTGCTCGACTTTCGCCTTCAGCGTATCCCCATGGCTGGATGGGTGGGGCGCACTGGTCATGGAGATCTCCTGGCAGCTTGGATCCATTCATCTTCCTCCCGGATCCTGGAAAATTCCCTGGCCCCGGGCAGAGCCCTTTGGCTGCTCTTTGTTACATCTATAAGGGAGTGTGTAACTTCTACCCTGGATGACTGACAGCATACCGAGAAAATGTGATCGATATCAAATGGGAAAATCAGGTCTTTAATCCGACTCCTTCACTAGGCTTTCCCGGCGGGCGGGGGCATCGGCCGTGATAACTTGGGAGCGATGAAGCATTGGCCCCTGTCCCTGAACCTCCTCCGGCTCTACCCCAAGCGGCTGGGCTCGGCCCTGGCCGGATGGGCCGCGTCCCTGCGCCTGCCGGCGCCGCTGCGGGCGCCCCTGCTGGGCCGGTTCGCCCGGGCCTACGGGCTGGACCTGGACGAGGCGGACCAGCCCCTGGCAGCCTACCCCAGCCTGCAGGCGCTGTTCACCCGGCGGCTCAGGGCCGGGATCCGGCCCCAGGAAGCGCCGGCGCCCGGCTCCATCAACAGCCCGGTGGACGGCCAGGTGGTCGCCTGCGGCCCGATCCAGGCCGGCCAGGCCATCCAGGCCAAGGGGCTGCCCTACCGCATCGAGGAACTGCTCAAGCATGACGTCCGCGCGCGGCGCTTCGAGGGCGGCCACTACCTGACTCTCTATCTTTCCCCCAAGGACTACCACCGGATCCACGTGCCGCTGGAAGGCCGGGTGGTCGCCGTGGGCCGGGTGGAGGGCGAGCTCTGGCCGGTGAACGCCGCCAGCACCGCCCATGTGCCGCGCCTCTACGAACGCAACCGCCGGGCCACCTGGGTGGCCCAGGGCACCGGGCCGGACGAAGGGCTGGAGCTGGCCGCCGTGCTGGTGGGGGCCACCCACGTGGGCGGGGTGCTGATCGATCCGCGCTGGCTGGCGGGCCGTCCACTCCCGGCCGACGGTGCCCTGGACGCGGGCGGCCTGCCCTGCCTGCCGGGGGAGGACCTGGGCACTTTCCAGTTCGGTTCCACCGTGGTGCTGCTCATCGGCGGGCCCGCGGCCGCGCGCTGGGTGCCCGGCCGGACCGGGGGCCCGGTGCGGGTGGGCCAGCGGCTCGGCCAGTTCGCCGCGGACAGGGGGTAGAGCATGGAAGACGCGCCCCTGGATTTCTACGACCCCCTCTGGGAAGCCGGCGGCGACCTGCCCGGCGCCCTGGAGGCGCTCCTGGTGTCCAGCGGCGAAGTGGTGGACATGGCGAGGCTGCGGGAGCTCACCGGCCTGGGCGAAGGGATCCTCCTGCAGGGCCTGGAAAAGCTCCAGGAGCGGCTGGGCCCGCCCCGGGGCCTGCGCCTGCTGGAAGTGGGCGGCGGCTGGCGCATGGCCGCGGCGCCCGAGTACCAGACCCTGGTGGCCAAGCTGGTGACCACCATCCGCAGCGGCCGGCTCACCCCCGCCCAGATCGAGACCCTGGCCATCATCGCCTACCGCCAGCCGGTGACCATGCCCGAGATCAACGAGCTGCGCGGCGTCACCAGCTGCGCCAACCAGGTCAAGGTCCTGCTGGAGCGTGAGCTGGTCCTGCCGGTTGGGCGCAAGCCGGTGGTGGGCCGGCCCATGATGTACGCCACCAGCGCCCGGTTCCTGCTCCACTTCGGGCTCAAGGACCTGGCCGACCTGCCGCGGCTGGCGGATTTCGGCGAAGGCAACCTGGAGGCCCTGGCCCTGACCCGGCTGGTGCCGCCCGAGCTGCCGCCCCCGGGCCGGGGCGGGCTGTTCGACGGGCTTGACGACCCGATGGAGGAGGCCGGTGAGTGAAGCCAGCTACAAGGGCTGGACCCGGCCCGGCCCGCGGCCGCCCGGAGGGATCGAGCCGGAGGAGGGCGAGACCCTGGACCACCTCTGCGGCCACTTCCGCATCTTCCAGTACAAGAAGGGCCACCGCTGCTCCACCGACGATCTCCTCACCGCCTGGTTCGGCACCGTCTGGTGCCCGAGGGCCCAGCGCATCGCCGACCTGGGTTCGGGCATCGGCTCGGTGGCGCTGGCGGCCGCCTGGCGCTGCCCCGGCGCCAGCGTGCACACGGTGGAGGCCCAGGACATCTCCGTGCGGCTCGCCCGCAAGAGCGCCGCCTACAACGGTCTGCTGGACCGCTTCCACATCGGCGAAGGCGACCTGCGCGACCCCGATCTGTTCCGGGACCAGGCCCCGTTCGACCTGGTCACCGGTTCGCCCCCCTACTGGCCGGTGGGCACCCGGGTGGCGGCCGACCATCCCCAGGCCATCCCGGCCCGGCTGGAAGTGCGGGGCGACATCGGCGACTACGCCCTGGCCGCGGCCCGGATCCTCGCCCCCGGCGGGGTGTTCGCCTGCGTCTTCCCCCTGGACCAGGTGGCCCGGGCGGAGCAGGCCTACCGCGCCGCCGGCATCCTCCTGACCCGCCGCCAGGACGTGATCTTCAAGGAGGGCGAGCCGTACGGCATCGCCCTGTTCGCCGGCACCCGCCAGACCGATCTGCCCGAGGGGTTCGCCCAGGCCGCGGAACTGCCGGCCCTGCCCGCCCCCATCACCATCCGGCGGCGCGACGGTAAGGTCGATCCGGGCATCGCCATGGTGCGCCTGGCCATGGGGTTTCCGCCGGGGATCTAGGATTTGGC